>OHUK01000767.1_pt1 | contig 13819 bp, 9 predicted proteins | sample 1579201 | NCBI WGS metagenome assembly OHUK01 (sample SAMEA3879528, study PRJEB24766) | human gut metagenome | biome: human-associated habitat; feature: feces | place: USA | collected 1985/1987 | reverse complement strand
CATCACAACCGGAAACCCACCGCTGTCTATCCACCCTTCTACCACAAGCTGCGGCTCTGCCGCGTCGCCAAACCCACGCTCACACGCCGCAAAGGTAAGGGCAACGGCAAGGGCCGGCACTGCCCTCAACAACCTGGATGATATCATAATGTCAGAAACTGAAATAATAATTTACCGATGGCATCAGCCTCAGGGCAAAGGCAAAGGGGCGGTATGCATACTCCACCTCGTTGACCTTGAGCCTGTAGAACAACACATTGTCGTGGGCGGTCACGTTATAGAGCGACAGGTTGATGCCGCTGCGCCGGCCACGGCCCACGCTGAAGTCGTAGCTTGCCGACAGGTCGAGGCGCACATACGGGGGCAACCGCTCGCCGTTGTGGGGCCCATAGTCGGACAGCACGTGGTTGCCCAGCACATAAAACCGCTCCACGCGCGTGTAGGGCGTGCCCGATGCCACCACCATGGCCGCCCCGAAGCTCCACCGCCGCCCCGCCTTGAAGGTGGCCACAGCGTTGAGCTCGTGGGGGCGCTCGTGGGCCGCGGGGCACCACCCTGTCGCGCCTGCGCGGCCGAAGCGCCGCCGGGCCAGCCCGAACGAGTAGGCCACCCAGCCCGTCAGCCGCCCCTTGCGCCGCTCTACAAGCAGGTTGAGCCCCACGTTGTGGCCGTCGCCGGCAATGAGCACGTCGTTGAGCGAATAATCGTCGAAAACAAAGTCAAGCACATTGCCGCCATACTCAACCTGGTGGCAGAGCCGCTTGCAATACGCCTCGGCCTCTATGCGCCATGCCCTCCGCCCCAGGTAAACCTCGGCGGCGAGCGAGGCGCCGATGCCATACTGCGGACTTTGCCCGTAGCCCGAGGCAAACCAGAACTCGGTTGGCAGCCCCACGTCTGAAAAGCCCGTGCGCAGCAGGTACTGATGCCTTACGCCGCCGCTCAGCGAAACCCTTGCCCCGGGCGACACGCGCCATGACAGCGTGGCCGTAGGGTCGGCTGCAAAGCGGGCCTTGCCGCCGGCCGAATAGAGCGTGGCACGCAGACCGGCATCCAGTTCGAGACAGCGGCCCAGCCTGCAGTTCCACCCGCCCCACAGGGCCACCTCTGCCGCCAGCTGGCGCCCCTGGCCCGCCACCCTCCCGGCCGTTGCCCCGTCGGCGCGCGGCTCCTGAGGGCTCACGTCGTGCCATGCGGCGTCTATGCCGGCCGAAGCCTGCCCGAAGCGGGCCTCGGCCTTGTAGCCGGCGGTGGCTATGCGCGACTCGAGGCTCAGGCCAACCGACGGCTGGCTCAGGCCCAAACGGCTGCCGTAGCGTGTGTAGTAAACACACTGCCCTATGCCGGTGGCGCCCGACGAGTGGTCCCAGTGGAGCGCAGCCATGAAGTTGGCCCAGCCGAGCGAGGTGTCCATGCCATAGCCGCCGTCGCCGTACGAGGCATCGTCGCCACCGTAATACACCTCGGCCCACAGCCTGTTGCGGCTGTCGGGGGCGTAGGTGTAGGTAAGGTTGTAATCGTGGAAGAAATATCCAAGCTCCTCGCCGTCTACCTCGAGCCACCGCGAGTAAAGCAGGTTGAAGTATGCCGCCCTGGCCGACAGCGTGAGCCATGAGCAGCGCCCGGCAGGCAGGCTCACCGTTGCCTGCGACGACATGGGCCCCACGGCCACGTCGCCCGTGGGCCCGGGCGGCCTGTCGCGCCCCGCCTGCATGTCTACCATGCCGCCCAGGCGGTTGGGGACCGCCGCCGCAGTGGCCGACTTGCCTATGCGCATCGACGAGAAATGGGTGGCGTTGAACACCGAGAAGAAGCCCAGCAGATGGGCGGCGTTGTATATCGGCACGCCGTCGATGGCCAACATGTTGTGCGAGTTGTCGCTGCCCTGTATGTGCAGTCCGGCATCATACTCGCCGCCCGTCTGTATGCCGGGCAGCATCTGGGCGTAGTGCAGCGGGTCGGCGTTGCCCAGTATGCGCGGCATGCTGCGCATGAGGCCCATGCCCACCACGCTCACGCCCCTGTCCGACGCCAGCTGCGAGCTCACCCTGCGGCCCGTCACGCTAACCTGGCGCAACTCGCGGGATAGCGTGCCCACACTGTCGGCCGCCGCCTCATGCCCTGCGGCGGCGGCCATGCAGGCCATGGCCATGGCAACCACCTGCCCCACCATTCAGCGGCGGCGGCACCGGCGGCGCCCACGGCGGCCGGAAGCTACAGGCCTGCGACGAGATGCAACCATCATGCGCCTGCCTCCTGGTCAAACACTCTCACGAAATCATCGCCCAGCTTCTTGAAACTCTCTATCACGCTCTCAAAGAAACCGTCGGCGAAATACGACTGCATGGTTGAATACGAAGAACCGTCGGGGAACACCAGCACCGGCTCGCAGTACCACTCTTCGCCATAATAACCCCTGTCGGAAAACGGATACAGCCGCATGCTTGCGCTCGGGCCGTCCACTCCGGCAAAGTAAAGGCCGAGTTCCATCAGGCCGTTGGCCCTCTCGAGGTCGGCCTTGTAGGCAGCCTCGTCGCGTCTGTTGGCGCCGGCAGAGTCAAGGTATCGTGCAAACCTGTCGATGCTGCTGATGCTGCCTTTCAGCCATACCTTGTCGAGTATGTTGAAGTCGAGCGACGTGAGCCGGCCCGTAAGGTTGTCGTCGTCGGTCAGGTCGCCGTCGGCCTCCATTGCCAGTGTCACGAGCTCGCGGCCGTCCTTGGTGAGCTTCTGCGAGAAGGCTGCCGTGCGCCCGGCGTTGAATGCCACCCTGTCGACGGCCACGCCATAGGCCCCCACGGCAACGGCCAGCGACAGCTCGGCACGGTCGCGCTTGTAGTCGAAGTCGCCACTGCCGCTACTTATGCTGATGTCTGATCCCAGCGATGCCGTGGCGAGCGTGGCCCCGCCCTGGGTGAGGGTCACATCTATGCGCTCGGGCACCACAAATGTGTTCTCTATGCGCGTCATGACCGAATAATATCCGTCGGAACTGTAATTGTAGTCCCACTCTTCATCGTCGAACGAGTCGTGGTGAACAGGCGTCTCCGCCCCCGAGCAGTCGAGCCTCAGGCTGCACGGAGCGCCGCTGCCGTCGGTGAAGCGGAACTCCAGATACTGCACGTTGCTGGCCGTCTGCGTCCACCTGCCGTTGCGCAGCTCAAACTGACCGTAGAAGTTTGACGCCTTGTACACATTCTTCACAAGGTCGTCGGTGGCCGACACCTCGCACAAGCCTGCGCAGTGGTCAAACCAGCTGTCTACCTCGCTGCCGTCCGACGAGTTTTCGGCAACATAGTCAATGAGGTCGGCCACACTCGAGAAGTCGGCCGCATCTACAAGGCCCATCAGTTCGTTGGCGGCCTGCTCCAGCCTCTGCTTCTGCTCCACGGTCGACAGTCCCGGGGCCGACTGGCCTCCCCCGTCGCCGGAGCCGCCACCCGTCTGGCCTCCCTGCTCTATCCCGCCGTCACCCGAGGGGTTGTCATCACCACACGACACCAGTGCCGATTGCACCGACAATGCCATGAACACCATCGCAAAAAATTTGATTTTCTTCATAAATTTATCATTTTTATTCTGCATAAAACATACCACATCCCTTTCACCTGCAAGAAACAGGTATGCACCAAACCTGTGGATGCACCAAGCCAGCCGTCCTTTTCCAAACAATTGCAAATATAATAAAAATATGTAAAACGGCAATCTGTATCGGTTAAATACGCATCCTGATTATTAAAAATTTCCACATCAAAACTACCAGCGGCCGCCACGGCAATGCCGCCCCCGCCGCAGGCGGCAGCGGTCATGAAACTTTATTACAAACGCAGCCCTGCCGGGCCACATGGCCCGCATTGCGCCCCGAGACGGGCCGAACCAGACAGCAAAACGGGCCGAATCGCAATGCGAAACGGCCCGTTTGGCGCTACAGCCGCACCGCCCCGCAACACGCCCGCCGGCAGGCTGTGCGGCGGAAAGGGCACGATGCTGAAATAATGTTACAAAGGCCATGGCCACAAAAGCGCCGCCAGCGGCGCCACGCGCGCTACTGCCCCACGGCCGGGCCGACAGCGCGCAGCTCCTCGATGGCGCGCAGCTGCATCTCGACCATCTCCATGTGGGGCATGGCATAGCCGGCTTCACGCGCCATGGCTATGGGCTTGGTGTAAAGATACTCTATCTCCATGGGCCTGCCCAGGTCGCAGTCAACCTTCATGCTGGGCGAGTAAGGCGGCATGTTGCGCGTCATCTCAATCATGCGCTCGCCCACGCTCTCGTCTATTCCCACAGCCCCGCAGGCGCGGGCTGCGCCTATGACCTCGGCCAGCAGCGCCCTCACGAGCCGCTCGCCGGAGGGCGAGGCCAACATGCGGTCGGTGGTCTGGCCGAGCACCGAGCACGGGCCGTTGAACGGCATGTTCCACATGGCCTTCATCCACCGCGCCTTGGCATAGTCGACGGCTGCCGCCCGTATGCCCGCCGCCCCAAGGTCGGCCAGTAACCCGTCTATCAGGCCCTGGTCACGGCACGAGTAGTTGGCCACGCTCAACTTGCCGTTGCTCGTGTGCTCTATGTGCCCCGGGCCCACCTTAGTGGTGCAGATGTAAGCCAGTCCGGCCGCCAGCTGCACCCCGGGCAGTGCCGCCTCGACATCGGCCTCAACGCCGACGCCGTTTTGTATCAGCAACACGAGCGTGCGCTCAGTGAGCAGCGGCGCGAGCATGGCGGGCAAACCGCCGTTGGCCGTGGTCTTCAGGGCCACGATGACCACGTCGCAAGGGGGCATGCCGGCAACCGAGGCATAAGCCTGCGGATGGCTTATGACAAACGAACCGTCGTAAGAATCTACCCTCAGACCGTTATCCCGAACATACTCAAAATCACTGTGCAGAAGGAAATGCACGTCGAAGCCGGCCCTTGCCAGCCTCCCGCCATAGAACCCGCCTATGGCCCCTGTACCAATGATGGCATATCTCATATATGTATAATTGTATTTGATTCATCGCAAAGATACGCATTTTATTGCTAACAAAAGTCATTTTATCGAAATAATAGTGTATCTTTGCATGGCTTATTCTATATCATTACTAATAGTGAGACACGATGACTTAGGCCTTTTGAGCCACATTCAGTACCCCGAAGACCTGCGCAAGCTGCCGGCCGACCGGCTGCCTGAGGTCTGTGACGAACTGCGGAAAGACATACTCGACGAGCTGTCCGTAAATCCCGGCCACCTCGCCTCGAGCCTCGGAGCAGTAGAGCTTACCGTGGCACTGCACTATGTTTACAACACCCCCGAAGACAGAATAGTATGGGACGTGGGCCACCAGGCCTACGGCCACAAGATACTGACAGGGCGCAAAGAGGCGTTCTGCACCAACCGCAAGCTGCACGGCATCATGCCGTTCCCCTCGCCCAATGAGAGCCCCTACGACACCTTCGTTTGCGGCCACGCCAGCAACTCCATATCGGCAGCGCTGGGCATGGCCGTGGCCGAGAAGCGGCTGGAGAAAATCGCCGCCGAGCAAGGGGCCACTGGCGGCAATGGCAAGGCTGCCGAACGCAAGGTGGTGGCCGTGATAGGCGACGGGGCCATGAGCGGCGGGCTGGCCTTCGAAGGGCTCAACAACGTATCGTCGACCCCCAACGACATCCTGATAATACTCAACGACAACAACATGAGCATAGACAGGAGCGTGGGGGGGATGAAGCAATACCTGATAGGGCTGAACACAAACGAGACATACAACGCCCTGAGGTTCAAGCTGTCGAAATGGCTGCGCTCCAAAGGCTACCTGGAAGACGACCGCCGCAAGGGGCTGATAAGGCTGGGCAACGCGCTCAAGTCGGCCTTCAGCCACCAGCAAAACATATTCGAGGGGCTCGACATAAGGTACTTCGGCCCCTTCGACGGGCACAACGTGATGGAGCTGGTGCGCATACTGCGACAGCTCAAAGACATGAAAGGGCCCAAGCTGCTGCACCTGCACACCACCAAAGGCAAAGGCTACAAACCGGCAGAAAAGGCGGCCACGGTGTGGCACGCCCCCGGAAAGTTCGACGTGGGCACGGGCGAACGCCTGTGCGACGACGAGAAAGGGCTGCCGGCAAAATACCAGGACGTGTTCGGAAACACGCTGCTCGAGCTGGCCGAGGCCAACCCGGACATAGTCGGGGTGACGCCGGCCATGCCCACAGGCTGCTCTATGAACATCATGATGAAATCGATGCCGGGCCGCGTGTTCGACGTGGGCATAGCCGAGGGCCACGCCGTGACCTTCTCGGCGGGCATGGCCAAAGAGGGGCTGCAGCCGTTCTGCAACATCTACAGCGCCTTTGCCCAACGGGCATACGACAACATCATACACGACGTAGCCATACTGGGGCTGCCCGTGGTGCTCTGCCTCGACAGGGCGGGCTTGGTCGGCGAAGACGGCCCGACGCACCACGGGGCGTTCGACATGGCCGCGCTGCGCCCCGTGCCCAACCTTACCATTGCCGCGCCGATGGACGAGCATGAGCTGCGCAGGCTCATGTACACGGCCCAACTGCCCGGCAAGGGGCCGTTCGTGATACGCTACCCGCGCGGCCGGGGGGTGCTGCCCGACTGGCACTGCCCGCTCACGGAGATTGAGGTGGGCACGGGCCGGAAGCTGAAAGACGGCGACGACGTGGCCGTGCTGACCATAGGGCACATAGGCAACGAGGCTGCCAAGGCCATAGCCGAGCCCGGGGCTCACCGTGGCCCACTACGACGTGCGCTTCCTCAAGCCGCTCGACGGGCAACTGCTGGCCGAGGTGGGCCGGCGGTTCAGCCGCATAGTCACTGTCGAAGACGGAATAAGGGCCGGAGGCATGGGCACGGCTGTGCTCGAGTGGATGGCCGACAACGGCTTTGCGCCCCGCATCGTGAGGCTCGGGCTGCCCGACTCGTTCGTGGAACACGGCACCGTGCCGCAGCTGATGCACATAACGGGCATCGACAAAGACGGCATAAAGAAGGCCATAACCGGGATATGCGGCGACAGCAAGGCGCAATGACCGCCAAGCAGACGATTACGAAACACCACTAAGACAAACAAAATGAAAATAATCATTGCCGGAGCCGGAGCCGTGGGAACTCACTTGGCACGGCTCATGTCGCGCGACCACGAAGACTGCACGCTCGTGGACGAAGACGCCGAGAGGCTGGAAGGCCTCGACAGCGAGTACGACATAATGACTATGGAAGGGTCGCCCACAAGCATCAAGACCCTGAAGGAGGCCGGGGCCGAAGACGCAGACATATTCGTGGCCGTCACCCCCGACGAGAGCCGCAACATGACGTCGTGCATCATGGCTCACGCCATAGGCGCCAAGAAGACGGTGGCACGCATAGACAACTATGAATACCTGTCGCCGAAGATGGGCTCTTTCTTCCGGAACATCGGCATAGACTCGCTCATCTACCCCGAGGTGCTGGCCGCCATCGACATCAACAACGGTCTCAAGATGAGCTGGGTAAGGCAGAGATGGGACGTGCATGGGGGGGCGCTGGTCATGCTCGGCATAAAGCTCAGGGCCACATGCGAGATACTTAACAGGCCGCTGAGGGAACTGTGCGGCCCCGACGACCCCTATCACATCGTGGCGGTGAAGCGCGAAGGCGAGACAATAATACCGGGAGGAAACGACGAGCTCAGGCTGAACGACCTCGCCTATTTCATGACTACCAAGGAATACATACCGTATATCAGGAAGATTGTGGGCAAGGAGCAATATGCCGACGTCAAAAACGTAATCATAATGGGGGGAGGCAAGACTTCCGTCAGGGCGGCACTGACTGCCCCCAAATACCTTGACATAAAGATAATCGAGACCGACGAGCACCGCTGCGAGCAACTCAACGAGCTGCTCAGCGACACCGACACCATGGTAATCCACGGCGACGGGCGCAACATAAGCCTGCTCATGGAGGAAGGAATAAAGCACACACAGGCCTTCGTAGCCCTGACAAGCAATGCCGAAACCAACATCCTGGCATGCCTCACGGCCAAAAGGCTCGGGGTGAGGAAGACCATCGCCATGGTGGAAAACCTCGACTACGTGGACATGGCCGAAGAACTTGACATCGGAACAATCATCAACAAGAAGACCATAGCCGCCAGCCACATATACCAGATGATGCTCGACGCCAAGGTGAGCAACCTGCGTTCGCTCATGATGGTCGACGCAGACGTTGCTGAGTTTACCGCCGAGGAGGGCTCGCCCGTGACAAAGAAACCTGTGAAAAGCCTCGGGCTGCCGTTCGGGGTGGCCATCGGCGGACTGGTGCGCAATGACGTCGGCATGCTCGTCAACGGCAACTCGCAAATCGAAGCCGGCGACACGGTGATGATATTCTGCCACGAGCAAAAGATGAACAAGATGGAAAAATTCTTCAAAGCGGCCTCTATATGGTAAGGTTCGACATCGTATCAAAGATCATCGGGCAGCTGCTCTTCCTCGAAGGAGGCATGATGCTGTCGTGCCTCGTCATGGCATTGTGCTACCGCGAAGACGACGCGATGGCGTTCTTGATATCGATGATGCTCACAATATGCAGCGGACTGATATTCAAATACCTCGGCCGCAACGCCGGAAACGAGCTCAACAGGCGCGAGGCATACCTCGTGGTGGCACTCATCTGGGTGGTGTTCTGCGCATTCGGGATGCTGCCGCTACTCATCAGCGGCTACGTGCCCAGTGTCACAGACGCCTATTTCGAGACCATGTCGGGATTCACCACGACAGGCGCAACCATCATCGACGATGTTGAGTGCCTGCCGCACACCATACTGTTCTGGCGGTCGCTGACCCACTGGATAGGCGGCTTGGGCATAGTGTTCTTCACAATCGCCATACTGCCGTCGGTGGTCGGAGGAAGCATCAAGGTGTTTGCCGCCGAGTCGACAGGCCCGATAAAGACAAAGATGCACCCGCGGCTGAGCACCGACGCAAAGTGGATATGGACCGTATACTTAGCCATCACGGCCAGCTGCGTGCTGTTTTTCCACGTGGCGGGCATGGGGCTGTTCGACAGCGTGTGCTTCTCGATGTCGATAGCCGGCACTGGCGGCTTCGCAACATACAACGACAGCCTGGCCCACTTCAACTCGCCGTCCATCGAGTACATAGCCACCGTATTCCAATTCCTGGCCGGCATGAACTTCACACTGATTTACGTGGTGCTCTTCAAGAGGCAGTTCACAAAGCTGCTGACCAACTCCGAGTTCAAGCTATACTGCTTCGTGATAGCCATAGCCACCTCGCTCATTGCCTACTTCCTCATCAGCCGCAGCGGATACGGGGCGAGCGACGCCGTCAGGCATGCCCTGTTCCAGGTCGTGACCTTCATCACCACCACCGGGATGTTTACCGACGATGCCGGCCAATGGCCGCATTTCACATGGGTCGTGCTCGGTTTCTGCATGTTCATAGGCTCGTGCGCCGGTTCGACCAGCGGAGGCCTCAAGTGCATACGCGGCGTGATGATACTGAAAATAATACGCAACGAGTTCAAGCAGATACTCCACCCGAACGCCGTGCTGCCCATAAAGATAAACAGGCAGAACATACAGATGAACCACGTGCCGTCGCTCCTGGCGTTCTTCGTGACGTATATACTGATATGCCTGCTTGCCGCCACAGTCATCATATTGGCCGGCGTCGACGACACCAACGCCATTACCATTGCACTGAGCAGCCTGAGCAACGTGGGCCCGGCGCTTGGCAACACCATAGGGCCCACCATGTCGTGGAGCTCTTTGCCCGAAGGCGTGAAGTGGCTTTGCTCGCTTCTGATGCTGATAGGCCGCCTTGAGATTATGACAGTACTAGTTTTGTTCACGCACAGTTTCTGGAAAGAGAACTGATGCAACCTATATCATACAATCATGGCAAACATTTTTAAATTCAAACCGCTACTAAAGCAAACCATTTGGGGGGGAGAACGGATTGCCCCCTTCAAGAGGCTGGAATGCAACATGGGCCAAGTGGGTGAGAGCTGGGAGATTTCCGGCGTCAAGGGACAAGAGACCGTGGTCGACGGCGGGCCCTACGACGGGCTGACAACCAACGAGCTTGTGGCAACGCTGCGTGACAGGCTGCTGGGCCGTGACAACTACTTGCGCTACGGCGACGAGTTTCCACTGCTCATCAAGTTTATCGATGCTGCCGGCGACCTGTCGGTACAGGTACACCCGGACGACGCCACCGCCATGCGCCACGGGCGCAAACGGGGCAAGACCGAGATGTGGTATGTGATGGACTCTGAGCCGTCGGCCACCTTGATGGTGGGCCTGAAGAGAAGCATAACGCCCGACGAATACAAGGCGCTTGTGGCCAACGGCACAATATGCGACGCCATAAGCAGGTACAATGTGAAGGAAGGCGACTGCTTCTACATACCCTCGGGGCGCATCCACAGCATCGGTGCGGGGTGCTTCCTGACCGAGATACAGCAGACGAGCGACGTGACTTACAGGATATACGACTTCAAGCGGAAGGACAAGGACGGCAATTTCCGCGAGCTGCACACCGCCGAAGCCGCCGACGCCATTGACTACCAGGTGCAGGAAAGCTACCGCACGGAATATGACCGAGTAAAGAACGAACCGACCGAGCTGGTAGACTGCCCTTACTTCCGCACGGCGCTCTACGACCTTGACGAACCTATGACGCTCGACTACTCCGAACTTGACAGCTTCGTGATACTGATAGGGGTATGCGGCGAGGGTACGCTTACCTGCGACGACGGCACGTCGGCCACGCTGAGCGCCGGCCATACGCTGCTTCTGCCGGCCACCACGGGCATTGTGGGCGTCAGCGGCAAGGTGAAGTTCCTTGAGACTTACATTGCCTGAGAGCCTTCTGCCCCAGGCCCCCCGCCGGGCTTTTGCCGCCTTGGGTCGCACGAGTCGAGATACCGCTCTACGTCGGCCTGCAGTCGCCTGAACTGCGGGCTGGCCATATAGCCCACGCTTTTCTTCAGCATCGAGCCAATGTTCTCGATGCTGTTTTCGTAGCACGATATCTCGTTGCGCATCTGTGTGCGGTGCACCGATGTGCGGTTTATCTCGTTCTCGCGCTCCATGCGCAGCTTGTTGCAAACCTTGTTGAGTATCGGCACCACCACGGTGTCGAAGATGTGGTGCCCCTGTATGTATAGATATGTGGTCTCGGGGGTCACCCCAAGCTGCTCCATCTCTTGCTGCAGCCGGCGGTAAGAGGCCTTGGCCTTGGGGTAGCGGCTCTGCAGATAGTGCACCTTGCGCATCACCTTGCCGCGCAGGTGGTCTATCGACGACTGCGGATGGAACACGTTGAAGCCCCCCGGGTCGATGACCTTGCAGAAGTCTGTGAGCGAGAAGTCGTTGTAGTTGCCGGTGCGGTACATCCACACCGACCACACAAACAGCGGGTAGCATGCCAGCGAATACTGCCTCATGTACTCCTCGAAGTCAAAAATGGCATGGTCGTTGAGCGTCACCATGACGCACACATTGTGCAATCCGGAGGCGTAACACTGGTAGTTCTCAATAGCATAAACGTATGTGTGGAACACGTACGGGCTGTTCAGTATCTTGGCCGACGTGGGTGTGATGCCCTGCAACAGGTAGTCGTAGTCGGCGTCGACGCAGGCTATCATGTCGCGCCCTACGTTCTCGCTGATGAAATTCATCAGCACCGACTTCTTGCCGCGCTTGAGCGTGCCGCGCGACGGCAGCATGACCTCGAAGAAGCGCGTCTCGTCCTCAAAGCGGTCGAGCACCGTCCGCCAAAACAATATGTCGTCGTAGCTCTCCACATAGGCCACAACCTTTCGCCTGGCCTTCTTCGACGTGAGGCTGTTGGCTGCCTCGACGTAGCGTGAAGTGATGTTTTCCCTTAGCCTCTTGCCCATGATTCTGCTTTTTGTGTAACCGTCGTTCTCGTGCCGCCACGGCTGCCCCGGCGCCTGCGGCAAGTGCCGTGCCCCGCCGGCCGGGGCCATTGCCTTGCGCTGTCAGGTGGTGATGTCGCTCACCTCGGTCACCTTGTCCATCCAGCCGTTCATGATTACGGCCGGCGAATGGGTGGTGAGCACTATCTGCACATTTGGGTTCAGGTCGACGATGAGGTCGATGAGGCGCTGCTGCCAGTCTACGTGCAGGCTCACCTCGGGCTCGTCCATGAAGAGCACGTAGTGCTGGTTGTCTTCTATGAGCACCGTGAGCAGTATGGCCAGCATCTGCTTTTCGCCGCTCGACAGCTGGTATGGCGTCAGCTCCTCGCCTATCTGCGAGAACATTATCTCGTTCTTTGTGCGTATCAGCCTCTTGCCCGTCTCGGCGAAAAGGCTGTCCATCATGTCCTGGAACTTGTTCTTGGGCCTCGATATCTCCTGCGCTTTCTGGGCGGCGTCGGGCGCCCCGCTGCTCAGCGTCTGGATGATGCGGTTGCCTATGTTCACCTGATAGTCGAGATACTTGCGCTGGAGCTGGTAGAGCTGCCAGTCGAGCTCGGTGGTCACCGAGGCGTCGACAATCTTGCTGACCAGGTCGCCGCTCATCAGCGGGCGGTCGAAGCTGCGTATCACGTCGTATCTGATCCAGCGCGCGTCTTCCGGCATCACCTTGATGCGAACGCCCCGCAGCATGTGGCTCGGAAACTCGCCGCCCTGGGCCAGGCCCTTCACAACCTTGTTGAGTATGGTGCTCTTGCCCACGCCGTTGATGCCGCTGAGTATGTTTACCTTCGGGTCGAGGTTCCATACGATGTGCCTTGTGCCGCTCCAAAGCGACTCAATCTCTATCTGGACGATGTAGTCTGCATACTTCTGCATAAGCTGTTGCGTTGAAATCTTAACGGCAAATATAAGGTTTTTTATGTGAAAATGAGTACTTTTGCACCCGTATTTTTTAATTAAATAACAAAATCATGGATAACAAACGACCCTTGGTGGCCCACATGAGCATGTTTCTGGCCTGTGTCTTCTGGGGGCTCATGGCCCCGGTGGGCAAGGATGCCATGGCCCACGGCATCAGCGGCATCGAGCTGGTGCTGTTCCGCGTGGCCGGGGCGGCGGTGCTTTTCTGGCTCGCCTCGATGTTCACGGAGCGCGAGCACGTGCCAGGCCGCGACCTCGCCAGGCTGTTCTTTGCGGGCATGCTGGGCCTTGTGTTCAACCAGTGCTGCTACATCATAGGCCTCAGCATCACCTCGCCCATCAACGCCAGCATCGTCACCACCTCGGCGCCTATATTCGCCATGGTGCTCTCGGCGCTCATACTCAAGGAGCCTGTCACCGGCAAGAAGGCCCTGGGTGTGCTCATGGGCTTCAGCGGGGCGCTCATACTGATTCTCACCAGCGCCTCGGCGGCAAGCTCAAAGGTGGGCGACATACGCGGCGACCTGCTCTGCCTGTTCGCCCAGTTCTCGTTCGCCCTCTACCTGGCCCTGTTCCGGCCGCTGGTGCAACGCTACTCGGTGTTCACCGTCAACAAGTGGATGTTTACCTTCGCCACGGCCGTGGTGCTGCCATTCACGCTGCCGCGCGTGGCCGGCACTGGCCTCGGCCACATACCGCCGTCGGCCTGGGCCGAGGCTGCCTACGTGGTGGTGGTGGGCACGTTCCTGTGCTACATACTAATGATGATGGGCCAACGCACGCTACGCCCCACCGTGGTGAGCATCTACAACTACCTGCAACCTGTGGTAAGCGTGGTGGTAAGCGTGGCCACGGGGCTCGGTGTGTTCCGTGCCGCCCACGCCGCCGCGGTGGTGCTGGTATTCTCAGGGGTGTGGCTCGTGACAAAGT
>OHUK01000744.1_pt1 | contig 14348 bp, 4 predicted proteins | sample 1579201 | NCBI WGS metagenome assembly OHUK01 (sample SAMEA3879528, study PRJEB24766) | human gut metagenome | biome: human-associated habitat; feature: feces | place: USA | collected 1985/1987 | reverse complement strand
GAACCATGTACAAGGGTGATAAGGTAATTGACGGCGTATCATATCACTTTGATGAGACAACAGGCATCCTTGACGGCGGCGCACCTGCAGATGATAACGGCAGCTCATTTGCCATAGACGGCTGGCACACGGTGGGCGGCACAGAGTACTGGTATGAGGGCGGCATACGCCAGGGTGCCAAGTACAATGCTGACGGAAGCCTTGACACATCCTACCGTGGAAAGGAAATCTATGACCCGAGTTCGGACGCATGGTACTGGCTTGACTGTGTACAGAACGGTGCAAAGGCAGTTTCCAAGGACGTGTACCAGGAATCCAAGGCAGATGACGAGGGAAACATCGGCAAGTGGGTCCGCTACGATGCAGACGGACACATGGTAAAGGGCTGGCAGACAGCCGAAGCCGGCACGTACTTCTTCGACTACACCTACGGAACCATGTACAAGGGTGATAAGGTAATTGACGGCGTATCATATCACTTTGATGAAATAACAGGCGTCCTGTTAAGCAAGGAAGAGCACATACATAATTACACAGCAGCAGTGACGAAGGAAGCCACCTGTGCAGAGGAAGGTGTGACAACATACACCTGCTCATGCGGCGACAGCTACACCGAGAGCATCCCGACAACAGGACACAGCTTCGGTGACTATGTATACAACAACGATGCAACAAAGGATGCTGACGGAACCAAGACAAGATACTGCTCCGTATGCGGCACAAGCGAGACAGTGACAGCCGAAGGAACCAAGAAGTCGCTCCCTAGCTGGTATGATGAGCACCCGGATATCCCGCTTAATCAGACCAGGGGAGGTATGCGTGATGGGTCGCTGGAGGCGTACTTCGTAAGTGGGCAGTTTGATTGGGATAGTGCTAAAGCAGGCTGTGGTGCTTTTGGATATAGTACTGCAACAGAGATTATTGGTCGTTTTGCTGAAGGTGCTGTAGTTCATGGTTACCTATATAAGTAATCAGAAACATTTAAATATAGTTTTATTAAAGACGTATGTTAATTTTATTGCACACGTCTTTTTATTATGCAAAAATTCGCATCTTTCATATTTTAAATAAAACTTTTTATAAGGAGGAAATGTATGAATAAGAAGAAAAGAAACTATCTTACAAAAGTTGCTGCTATTCTGCTTACTTGTATTTTATTTATTACAGGTATCGGAATAGAGGATGTGTCTGCATTCTGGAATAATGATACTCCAGATTATGGTGACTTAAGGAATGAAGCAAAAATAACTATTCAGTTAATTCACTGCTATCATAATGCTACAAGCGACCCAATGTATAGTACACATTATGATTCTTCGGGGCGACATAAGCTGGATGCAGTTCAGGCAGACTTGGATAGTTGGAAATCTGATAAGAAGAACAATCCTAGTGGCAGGACAAAATGTGTTATGACGGATACTGTACAACCTCGAGTTTTAAATGATTATGCCGCAGGTCTTGAGTCCATTGATACCAACAAGTATTTCTATGAGTATTCGTTAACCTATGCGGAGTCGGAGCTGGTTGACTATGTTCTTATCACCCAGCCAGAGATTACCCATTACAGTGACAACGACAGCAAGAGACCTGCTGACCTCAGGGAAGAGCATGTGAGAATGTACTGGATTGGAAGCTATAACAAATCCATGACAGAGGTTACAGGTAAGTGGACCGGGAATGGATATGATGAAAATGATACAGATATTGGCTGGTATGATTTTAAGAATGAGTCATTCCCATCAATAGATTCTTCACTATCACAGCAGACCTGGGAAACTATAGGTGACCATGAGGCCTTCCAGAATAACAAGTCATTTGTATTTACCAAGAAGATGGGTGAGAACGGCATGGAGTTCATCTATCTTCTTGAGGGAACCAAGACTGTGAATGCGAATGATGGAAGCTTCTTGGATATAACCGGTGGTATCTATGATTATCTAAAGAGTGCTGATGCGTCGACAGTTGATAAGGCAGAAAGAAGATATAATAAGACTTATACTTCAAGTGGTGAACCGAACGCATCTGCCGACCCAGGATTTAATCATAGAGACCAGAGTCACGATGGCAGACCTTTAGGCTATGGTGAACATGTCAATGCTGTCATTGGTATAGTTTTTTACAATACCGTGCAGTTTGATACAAATGGTGGAACATTTGCTTATGGCTCAGTATCTGATGCAATGGTGTATGCTGGTAGTTCTTTGTGTAAAGTTTATCCGTGGTTTAACGATGTAAGTAAAGAGAGCTATTATTCCGACATCGACGCTTCTAATCCTCAGGTATCTACACAGTATGGTAATGTCTCTGTCAAGTCACCGACCCGCCCCGGATACGAATTTCTCGGCTGGTATGCCGCAGAGACCGGCTCTGACGGCAGCATTGCAAAGGACAGCGATGGGAACATCCTGCTCACAGACATCCCTGTCTATGACCTTGACGGAAAGGCAGTGCTCACATATACGGACAGCAGCGGAAATACCAAGGCATCACCTTACTTTGACAGTAACGGCAGCTGGATTTACAAGGGCAATGTGACAGCCGCAGCCAAGTGGAAGTACATCGGAGCATACAGCATCCGCTACAGCAAGGGAGCGTCAAACAGCAACTCAGTCATGCCAGACAGCACATCGGCAACGCTGGGCAGTGCGGTCCCTGTTGCGGACGGCTCATATATCGAAGGCAGCGATTACACGGTTGACTTCATCACATGGACAAACTGCGGCACCACATCCCCGGACAGCATCCCTTCAATAAGAAGCTGTTTCGCCTTTTCATACTGGGACATTGAAGGAGAAAAATATAATGGTGTAAGCACATCGGATGGCATAAAGACCGAATTTTACAGGGCGGATGCTGCTGAGGGCAGCATATTCACGGCTTCGGCAAAGTACGATGACTTTACAGGAACCCTTCCGCAGGCATCCTGTGCCGGCTATGAGCTTGAAGGCTGGTACAGTGCATACAACGCCAAGACCGGGACATTCAAGGCAGAAGACCGTGTCGGAGACCCCGGCGGCACCTACACGGTCAAAACCTCCGGCAATTCCGTATACAAGGCATTCTATGCCAACTGGGTAAAATCCGGAAGCCGGATATACTTCGACCCGTTTTTGTGCGATGAATGCGGAAAATATGGCAGCACGTCACAGAAAACCATCAATGCCACAGCCGGAAAGTACAGCGCAAGGGTATCATCCGGAATAAAGGGAGCATCCATAGACAGCCTCCACGGTTTTGCCGGCTGGTATGATGCGGACGGCGTGCAGGTGTATGACGGAAGCGGAAACGCAGCCACAGCATCATCAAAATACTGGACAGCCGATCCATCCGGAAACCCGGTATGGAATTACCGTGAGGACATCATAGTCTATGCACACTACAGCGAGGACTACTACATAATCCACTATGACAAGGGCGAATCCGACAACAGCGTATCAATGCCTGCCGATACAGCCGTCATGGAAGGAAGCGGGACAACGCTCGCTGACGGAAGAATCTACGGCGGAAGCGGCTACATCGCATCATTTGACACGAATGTCGAGCCGGATACCACAAGCTTTGCATCCATCCCCAATGCGGTGCTCGGAAACTTCCCTTTCCTGCACTGGGACATTGAAGGCAGCGCATACGGCGAGAACGGAAAGAACCTCTACTATGAAAAACCCGGTGCCGGAAACAAGGAAGTAATCACCGCCACAGCCGTCTACACGGATGCATCCGTAACCCTGCCCTCAACATCACGCAGGGGATATGAATTTAGGGGCTGGTACAGGGACAAGGAATGCACCGACTTTGCAGGAAACGCAGGAGACAGGACATCAATACCGGTATCCGCCACAAGCATCGAGGTCATATTTTATGCAAAATGGGAAAAAGGCTTTACGGACATAGCCTTTGACTACAACGTGCCAGATACGGCAAAGAAAAGCATCCTCGGATATGCACTTTCCGGAAACGGCACATTATCAATGCGGGTACAGTACTTTGCCCCGCTTGGCACACTTCCGTCACCCACGCTTACAGGCTACAGGCTGAGCGTGAACAATTTATCTGACGGATGGTCCACCATGCCGAACCTAAGTGACGGAACACAGGTCAGTTCACCCGTAACCGCAGCAACAGCCTATGACGGCTCATATGACACGCTCTATGCACAGTGGGAGCCGGTAAGCTACTTCATCAGGTATGACTATGACGGCGGAAGCGTAAGCCGTAATAACCCGATTGAGGCAGGCTATTATGAAGAAATTACAGTCTGCAGCCCTGCAAGGGCAGGAAGCACCTTCCTCGGCTGGGAGATAACCGGCATGGACGGAAACAGGCACCTGATTGACGGCACGCTCACAGGCTCAGGAGTCACATCAGGAAGCGGCGCAGGAAAAGGAAAGACCTCGATAAAAATGATGGGACTGCGTGCCGACAGCAAAACAGTAACACTCACCGCAGTATGGAAGGATACACAGTATCCGATAACATACGACTACAGGGATGCAGAAAACGGCGACAGGCTAACACCCGACAGCGATGTTGGAAATCCCACATCATACACGGTAAGCACCCCGACTTTTACACTAAAGAACCCTTCCGTGAAGGGATATTCCCTTTCAGGCTGGGAAGGCACCGGAATAATGGGAAGAATCCCAACCGTCACAGTGCAGAACGGAAATACCGGTGACAGAGCCTACACGGCATACTATAAGCCTGAGGAATATGAGATAGCATATGACCTGTGCGGCGGCACATGGGAAGAAAATGCCAGCCACCTGTCCTCGGCAAAATATAACAGGACATTTACCGTGGGCGCTCCAGTCCTTAACGGATGCACGTTTGAAGGCTGGGAGATAACGGACATGAGCGATGACTGTACGCACATCATAGGAAACACATCTGTCACAGGAACCACGGCATCAGGGGTTACAGCCACATCATTCATGAACCTGCGAAGCCGCGGCGGAATAAAAGTAAGGTTTAAGGCAGTATGGAGCCATGCTGTGTACTCCATACAGTATGATTTTAACGGCGGCAGTGCTTATGCAGGCGGAAGCTACCCTGAATCCGCCGAGACTTACACATCATTTAACATAACAAACCCTGAAAGAAGCGGCTGGACGTTTGCCGGCTGGACAGTCACAGGAATGGATGACGCACTCCATTACCTTCCAAACGGAAACACAACGTCCGAGAGCAGCTTTAGCGAAGGCGCAGGAAAGGCATCAGGAACGAACCTCCTGTATGGCAATCTAAGATACAGCTCCGGAACCGTGAAGCTTACAGCCGCATGGGAGCGTGACGACAGGCAGATAGTGTTCTTCGGAAACGGCGGAATTATGACAGGCGACAGCGTGCAGGGAAACGGCGAATGGACCATGAGGTTCATAAGGTTTGGAAGCAGGAACTTTAATAAGCGCAGCGAATACGGCACAGACTGGGGAACGGATGTCCCTTCGATTTCAAAGACAGGCTATAAATTCGAAGGATACTATGACGCACTCACAGGCGGAAGTGCCGCATATGACGAAAGCTATAACAAGATATCAGGGCTTTACTGGGATGACAGCAGCCGCTTCATCGGACCAAGCCTTATCCTGTACGCACGATTCACGCCTAAGGACTTCAATGTCACATTTGACGCCAACGGCGGTTGCTGGTCATCCGATGATTCACATGGCGACAGGACGCTCGGTGTGACATACGACAGCACGAAGAACAACAAAGCTTACGGACGCACCGACATCTACAGACCGGGCTACACGTTTGGTGGCTGGACAACAAGCCCTGACGGAACCGGCCCCGGCGTATATGATGCGGACGGATACAATACGGCTGACGGCGGGTACTGGTCAGGGGATTACAGGAAATAGATAATCTGATGCAGGGTGCCCTTCGTAAAAAAGCGGCATGAAAAGCAAAGCTGAACATTAACGCCGTGCTGAATATGAAACCCACATTTAACAACATCATAAAGCCTGAATAATTAAAACAGAACCAGACGGTAAATTAAATATAAAAATATTACAGGAGGAAAAATGGCAACAGTGAAAAATAACACGGATGTGGCTTATAAAAGCCACACACACCGTAAACCACATAATAAAACCGGCACATACAGAAGAATTACCACATATCCGAAAACAGCCGTATGTATAAGAATCATGTCACTGCTTCTGGCATTCATCACTGCATTCCTGGCTGCAGGCATAATGCCGGGGATTGTACAGGATGTATATGCATGGTTTGACGGAAGCGGCATGGAAGGAGATTATGTATTCGGCAGCCGGCCGCTCACGGACTATGTTGACCTGGCACATGGTACACCTGACGACAGCAGCCTGCCCCACGCAGGTGAAGCCGGGTACACAAAAGTAACCTCTGCACAGGAAATCTACAGGCTCACAAGAACAGCAAAGGACGTCACATGCTCCAACTGCGGTGCAGATATAAAGGCATATACCTCATACTGGGGATGCATATCCGATGATGGGACAATATACGTGCTCGGTACGAGTGAATGCTGCCATTGTGGTGCATGTGCATTCGGCCATACAGACTGTGGCGGGCACGATGGCGAGAACCTGTATGAAGGAAAGAAGATAACCTTCACGGCATGGGTTCCCAACAGCTATACGCTCACCTTTTATCCCGAAAACGGCGAAAGCTCATCTGCAAAGACTGTCACGGTAAATACCGGTGATAACAACACTGCATCCGTTCCGGCAAAGGCAGGTTACTCCTTCGGCGGCTGGTACACCCAGAAAGACGGCAGAGGCACAAAAGCCTACGATGCATCCGGCAAGGCAGCCATGGGGACATACTGGTCTGCGGATGACGGCACTGCAGTGTGGAGGGGAACCTCGGACACCTCACTTTATGCGTACTGGATACAGAACTCCTTTACGGTAACACTGTATTTTTACAAAAACGGCACAAAGGACGACACAAAGACAAAGACCTATTCCGTTGACAAAAACACAACCTTCAACGCATATGACCACAGGGCTGACTCGTCCTTTGGCGATCAGTACGAGTATTCAGGCATAAGCGGGACAAGCTGGATAGTGACCGCTGACGGCTCAGCCAATGTCTACTACACCGGCAAAAAGTATACACAGACACTGTACTTTTATAAGGACGGCACGAAGGATAACAGCAAAACCGTAACGTGTGATGCCGCCTACGGCACCGAATTTGATGCATACTCACACAGAGGGGATTCAAACTTCGGCGAAGGATACGAGTACTCAGGCATCAGCGCATCAACATGGACCGTATCCGGTGCAGGCTCAGCCAATGTCTATTACACAAAGAAAAAATTCACGCAGACACTGAACTTTTACAGGAACGGTGTCTTCCAGAAGAGCAAAACCTATGCAGCAGACTATGGCAGCACGTTCAGTGCGGCATCACATGCAGATGATGTCACGTTTGACCACTGCCACTATGACCATGCGGACAAGGCTTCGTGGACCGTATCAAAGGCAGATTCCACCAATGTGTACCATGTATGGGACACATATACTCTTGCATACCACGGCAACAAGAACACGGGCGGCTCCACACCGTCACAGACCGCAAACTATAACACCAAAGCCACAGTTGCAGAAAACGGCTTTACAAGGACAGGATACTCCTTTGCCGGATGGAATACCAGGGCTGACGGCAAGGGAACCTCCCATGCTGTCGGCAGCACTCCTGTCATGACAGCCGACATTAATCTCTATGCACAGTGGAAAATAAACAGATACACCCTCACGCTGAAAAAAGGCACAGGCATCTCATCCGTCTCAGGAGCCGGAGCATACGATTACGGAACAAACGCAACAGTTGATGCAGTGACAAAGACCGGCTACACATGGAGCGGCTGGACAGGAACATTTGCCGAATCAGCCAAGCAGCACAAATTTTCCATCCCTGCACAGAACGTCACGCTTACTGCAAATGCCACGCCGAATAAGTACACCGTAGCCTTTGACGGCAACGGCGGAACGATAAGCAGCAATGCAAAAAAAGGTCTTACGGTAACCTTCGATGCGGCTGCCGGAAACAGCATCCCGGACATTACAGCCGCAAGAACCGGCTATGAATTCACCGGCTGGAAGGCGGGAAGCTCTGATGACAGCAAGTCCATATGGGACGCATCAGGAAATGCAGTCAAAAGCTCCTGCTGGTCTGCCGGCGGAAGCAATGCCATATGGAAACATGCCGGAAATATAACAGCATATGCCGGCTGGAAGGACATCACGCCGCCGACAGTTACCGTATCGCCTTCCGCTACAGACAGCTATGCCACATCCTTAGATATAACAATAACGGCATCTGACAATGATGAACTCTCTCAGGCAAACTCATACCGGTACTGCATCACAATGAATGATTCCGAACCCGACAGGAATGCCGCATCCTCAGACGGAGCATGGACGGATTATGCCAGCGGCTCCGCCTTTACCATAGGAAGCGGTCTTACAGGAACCTATTACTTATGGGTAAAACGTATTGAAGACAAGTCCGGAAACAAGTCCCAGCCTAGTACTGATACATCCCAAAACACTTCTGAAAACAAGGCCCGTACAACAATAAATAATTCCAACCATGATACCGACATGCTTACAACAGACACCTGCCACCGTTTCGGACCATATTACTTTGACAATACGGCACCTGACCTGAGCCGTGTGGACAGCTCATACGGCTGGTTTGCCGAAGGAACAACAGTAGCCTTTGACATTTCAGACCCTCATTCGGGCATTGCGTCCGCACAGCTTACCAACTTTAACGGCATTGCCGTTGACGGCGGTGACATAACGGACAGCAGACAGTTCTACTTCGGAACGGAGAGCGTATCGCTTTACTGCCTTACAGTATCCGACAGGCTCGGTAATACGTCTAAGAAGCCTTTCCTTGTCAAGATTGACAAAAACGGAGATGTAATTCCAGATAACGCAGTCTGGAAGGGATTAAGTGATGTAAGGCTCTTTGCACACTGGATACCAAACGCCTATACAGTACATTTCGAAAAGAATGATGATTACAGCGGAAGCACACGCGCATCCGGAGAAATGCAGGATGTCACAATGTACTACGATGTGAGGGAAAAGCTTCCTGCCAATAACTTTGTGCGTGAAGGATATACCTTTGCCGGATGGAACAAAAGCCCTGACGGAACAGCAGACAATGGCACCTGCTATGAGGATGAGGCCCGGGTTGTAAACCTTACACTCATTCCGGGAGGAACAGCAACTCTTTATGCGCAGTGGAAGGCATCGGAATACACGCTGGCATTTGACTACAGCAAGCCGGAAAATGCATCCCATGAAATCACCGGAGCTGACGAGACGTCACGCACAGTTTCATTTGACAAGCGCATCGGCAGACTTCCTCATCCAAAGCTTGAAGGCTGGATATTTGAAGGCTGGTACATAGATGACATGCCGGTAAGCGGCAGCGACATATGGCATTACACATCGGACAGGACAGCCGTTGCAAAATGGACACCTGTGACATACGAGGTAAGGCTTCACAGTGCCGTCCCTGAATATGCACTAGGACAGCTAAATAAAAACCTCAGTGGTGGTAATGCCGCAGACTGGACATGGAATGAAAATGAATACTACAGCGCCATTTTCACATATGACAGTGAAAGCTTCATTCCGGCTCCACAGGACACATACTCACTTGATGAATATGAGATATCGGGCTGGTATGCAAATGAACTTCTTACCGTGTATGCCGGAAGCGGCGGCAACAGAAAATGGAACCTTACAGCCGTAAATGGCGGCATTGTTCACCTTTATCCGTCATGGAAGGATACATCGGAGCCTGAGATTAACGTGACACCTACGCACACGGAAAACCCGGATGCGGACAACAATTCCGTAAAGAGCATCGATATCACCATAACAGTCACCGAACACGGCTCAGGGCTTTCTGCCGACAACATATACGAATACGGCTTTTCGCTTTCTCCGGATACGCTCCCTTCAGAATGGAACAGCTACTGTGATGCCCCTCTTCCGGAAGGCTTTACCGTCACACTTCCTGAGCTTGGCGCATCGCTTGACGGTTATTACTATCTCTTTGTAAGGCAGATAAAGGATGCTTCCGGCAACAGCTCAGTAAGCCCGACAGCCATTGACACAGCAAAAGCCTGCCATATATACGGCATCTACGTCTTTGACAACACTGCGCCTGCGGGAACCGTAAAGTATGTTGAGAATAATGAGATGCTAGGTCTGTATGACGAGAACATAACAGATGCACCTTATGCAGTCATGACAATCTACGACCCATATGATGAAATCTCCGGCGTTGAAAGCTTCACGCTGCACATAAGCGATGCATCCGACAGCTCTAACAGCGCCGACTTCCCATTTACACCGGACGGAGGCACATACACCTGCCGTTTCACACTGTATGACTGCCTTGATGACTCCGAAAATGTTGAAAAAGTTACCATGCAGGTGATTGCAAGGGATAAGCTTGGCAACACAGCCACACTTCCTGTAACACAGTATGACTTTGGAACAAAGCAGACAGGGGCTCCGGTGAAGGCTGAAGAGATAGACTACAGGGATATACATGCGGAAGATGAGTTTATATACGAAAGAGACAACTTCCGGGTGGAAGTTTATATACAGGCTGTCACAGGAGGAACAAAGTTTAAAGCAGGACAGTGGGGGACACTGCGAATATACACATTTGGATACGTGGAAGCTGTTGAGGCGGATTTCGGTTCTTTAATGAATTATTTTAATGAAGCATACGATAAGGATCCTACGCTTATAAGAACAGATATTGATAGGAAGCTGTCAATGATGTATGAGCATGAGTTTGCAATACCGCTTTACTGCACAGACAGCAGTTTTAATGATACGAAAGCAATAGGACATAAAAAAGGAAGCAGCCAGTACAGATATGTTAATTATGATGTCACAGGCAGTATCCTAGACGACATCAGGACTATTCTTAAATATAAGGTTTATTAGAGAATGTGCTTAATAGAGAGGAGAATACAGGGTGGATACAAAGGAATTCAGAAAAAATATAGCAGATGAGTTTGTCAATTCGTTAAAAGAGAATCCGGAACATTGGCAGAGAAAGTGGTCTGTAGCAGGGATGCGACCAGAAAATTGTGTGACACATACGAAATATAGAGGGATTAATAGATTTTATCTCACATATGAGGCTGTCAAAAGAAACAGTACAGATATGCGCTGGGCTACATTTAAGCAGATAAAGGAGAAAGGCTGGCGTTTGAAAAAGGGTGCAAAATCTGTGCAGGTTGAGTTTTGGCGACCATATAATAAGAAAATACATTCAGTTGTATCGTGGGAGGAATATAAACTGGCTCAAAACCAGGATGATTATTGTTTGCTCAGCAGATATTACCATGTTTTTAACGCTAAAGACATTATAGGAATCCCTCCCATTAAGAAAGTTAATAATCATATTACGCAGCATGAGGCAGTAAACAAGATAATTGATGGTATGAAAATAAAAGTATTGAATGATGGCATGGACAGGGCATATTACAGCGTGGCAAATGATATAATACATCTTCCTTCAAAGGAAGTATTTGATAATGATTATGCTTATAATTCAACACTACTGCATGAGCTGTCGCATGCAACAGGAGCAAAGGAAAGACTTGACCGTCCGCTTTCAGGCACTATGCGTACACCAGAATATGCTAGGGAGGAATTGATTGCAGAAATATCAGCCTGCTTTACAGGGGCTGATATAGGGCTGCAATATGAAAATGCAGACTTTAAGAACCATAAAGCATATATACAAAGCTGGATAAGTGAGATAGAAAAAAAGCCGGAGACGCTGTTTGATGCAATTAAACAGGCTGATCAGGCGGCAGATTATCTACTTGAGAAGGGAGAGCTGCTTAAGGTGAATGAGAATGAAAATGATAATGTAGAGGAGGTGATGGAGAACAGCACACAGTCTGTGGATAGTATGAGGACACCCGAAACCATCGTTATTAATAACGAACTTAAGATTGTCGAGCTTACAGGAAAACTTAAATTCAAAGACAGCGTTGGATATACAATGCCGGAAGGCTACTGCTTTATGCACCCTGATAAGGGGTACCTGGCATTTGCCGGAAATACCATGCCGTATATGCCTCTTGGTGGAAAAAATGCATTGCTTAATATACAGAAGGATGGAGGCTTTTTGAGTTTTGACGATATGGCATGGGTTAAGCCGGTTGAGGAGCCGGTTGCGGTGCATAAGAGTGTTGAAGAAAAAGAGAAAGTTGGTGATAAAGTAAATGAGTATATTGAGTGTATGGTAAAAAATAATGATATCAGCAGCACTAAAAATTTTTATAAATATCTTGATGAAAAAAGAGAAAACTTAGCTGATTTGCTGAAGTGGCGTTCGTTGGGCGGTACAATGCTTAATGAAAAGCTGCCTGAAGGGTATGAGCAGGCATGCTTTGGGCTATTAAGGGAGTTTATGCCTGAAAAGGTTAAAGATTTTGAGCTTTCAAAGGAGTATTACAAAGCCTTTAAAAAGGATGTAGAAGTCAACGGCTATCAGCCAACGACATATCTTATGTCAAACTACTATTATATGATGGAGAAAAGGGGAAGAGAGACTCCGGCAGCTCTGTCGGAAATCTCCAAGGAGTATCTTGAGGGCAGCTCAGACCCATTAGTTAATAACATAGGAAATGAGCTCAAGGCGCAGGAGACTTTGCAACTGCAGGAAATGGAGCAGTGCAGATAACATGAGTGAGGTGAACTCAGTTCACCTCACTTAGATGAAAGTCCGGAAGTGAACTCAGTTCACTTCCGGCGGAAAGGATGTGAAATGTATAACACCAGATTTATCATGTCGGATGGTTCTGTAATATACCCGGCATATCTTGACAAGGAAGATAAAGAGAAACTGCACAGCCGGCAGGGAAAGCAGAGGGAGTATCTCAGATGTGGGTGCAGGCTTGATAAAAACCTATATTACAGACTTTCAGAGGATTTAAAATTCTATCCCGAACACAACAACTATGAACATGATAAGTATTGCTGCCGGTACCGTGAGAACGGCAGGAACCGGAGAATAACAGCGTATATGTATGATGATTCATCGGATGAGATAACAGCGTTCTGCAGCTTTAATCCAAGATCGTTCAGCGATGGAGAAAAAAACTATCCGGATGATAGTGAGCAGGAAGAGACATCAGAGGAATTGCCGGAGGGAGAAGTCATAGTCGAAGGTGCTGCACCTGAAAAGGGTGATGTGAAGGAGAAGAAGGAGCCAAAGCTTGGAATGCCTGAGCTTATCAGAAGCCTCAATGTTGATACCTTTACGGATGCTGTAATGCATAACATAAAGCCCAAAAGCAGAGATTCATTTTCAAAGTCCGTTTACAAACGTATGAGGCATGTGCGGATAGCCAAGATGAAAAAGCCTATAGGTGAACTGTCACTTGAAACTGATGGTGTAAGATTTGTATATCTTAAATATGCTGATACCTACGAACAGACAGAAAAAGGCTATACAAAGTGCTATATAGATACGCTGGATTCCGATGGAAAAACATATAGAAATCTTGTGCATCCGGATGCACTGAGAAAAGCGGTGAAGGCTTTTGTGAAAGCATACGGCATAGAGCCGGATGGAAATACGATGATTGCCGGCTTTCAATACGTTAAGAAGGGGCGCTCCGGGTATACCTACAGGATTATTGGAAGGCTGCATATATTTCAGGTATCAAGTAATGGCATATACAGTCGGATACTTGCTGAGCAGGGAATATACAACGCGCTGGAAGACATTGTATCGAAAAATAGAGATATATGGTATATGATTCCTCCGGAGGATCCGAATGTGGCTGCAATTGTTTATGTTGAAGGACAGCCTAAAAGCTTAGTCCTGGCAGTCCGCTCAAAAGCGGACCAGGTTATATCATATGACACTGAGCAATATGTTCTTGGGGTTGCAGACAATCCGGATATGATAACCGCAGACAGTATAAGACAGTCTTTACAATGAATGTCAAATGCCCTGAAACATGCATGAAATGGGGCTTTTCGCGGATGTCGACAATTGTGTAATAAATGTCGACACTATTATTGTAGCGTTTTTGCACCAATTGTGCTATCATTAAATCACAAGGAAGGGGGACGGATATATGAATGTTTCAACAGATTGTGTTTTAGTGAACGAAATGCTACAGGATGAGCGCGATGAGCTCTATGAAAGACTTGTCCTGTTAAGGAAAAGGACAGGAATGTCGGTTAGGGAGTTTGCAGAGTTCGCGGGAATTCCGGAGAATACATATAGGACATACGAGGCAAAGAATCCAAGGTATCGTAATCACCTGAAGAGTTATGTTATAG
>OHUK01000741.1_pt1 | contig 14475 bp, 14 predicted proteins | sample 1579201 | NCBI WGS metagenome assembly OHUK01 (sample SAMEA3879528, study PRJEB24766) | human gut metagenome | biome: human-associated habitat; feature: feces | place: USA | collected 1985/1987 | reverse complement strand
TATATGTTAAAGATATTCGAAAAGAAGCAATTAATTGAAAATTTAATCTATTTTCGGAGAAAAAGTAAAAAATATTCTTTTTTATTTGGAAATTAAAAATTAATACATTATATTTGCTGCGAATATATAAACATATTAATAATCAATTAATAAGGAAAAATAAGAATTATGATTATCGATGGACAAAATCACATGGATTTTCTATTAGAAGATCCAGAACCAACAGACAAAACTCCTATTACAGATCAAAATACTAATAGTGAGCCAGAACCTGAACCTAGTCCTACTAACCAAGAACCTCCTGAAAACCCTGACCTAAATACTGGCGAGGGTTTAGACGTGTTTAGTGAGTTCTTAAAAAGTAGAGGACTAAGAGATGGAAAAACTTTACTTTATCAAGATGAAGAGGGTAATGAACAAGAAGTAGATTTTAGTTCGTTGGATAGAGACGAACAATTAAATATTCTAAATGAATTAGCTAAGCCTGATTTATCTGATGATGAAGTTAAAACAATTGAATATTTAAGAAATAATAACGCAACTATTCAGGATGTTATTGAATATTATTCTCAGAAAGCAGTACAAGACTATATTAATCAAAATGGTCCTGTAAATAAAGCTTACTCTGTAGATGATTACTCTGATGAAGAATTGTATATTGCCGATCTTAAATCTAAGTTTGAAGGTATGACTGAAGAAGAGATTCAGTCAGATTTAGACTTAGCAAAGAGTAATGAAGACTTATTTAAGAAAAAGGTAGAGACAATTCGAAACCAATATAAAGCACAAGAAGATAAAGCAGTAGAAGATGCACAAAGAGCTCAAGAGGAACAGTATAATGCATTTAAATTAACACTTGAGGAACAGTTAGTAAATTTCAATGAAATCTCTCTTGACTATCAAGATGAAAAATCTGATAGTTTACAAATTGAAGATCATGATAAACAAGAGATCTTTAGTTATATTCTAGATCAAGATGAAAATGGAGCTAGCCAGTTCTTTAAAGATTTAAATGATCCACAAGTTCTTGTAGAGCTTGCTTGGTATCGTCTCTTTGGTAAAGATGCTATTTCAGGTATTTCTCAGTATTATAAGAGTTTAATTAAGGAAACTAGGAAGCCAGCAGCTCCTAAGAATGAACCTCCTAAACCTTCAACTGTAATACCTACTAATGAAGAGAAAAATAAATCAAATCCAGATAAATCAATCGCGTCATTATGAGATGACGAATTATAAATAAACAATTAAATTAAACAATATGAGAATTTCTAGTTTTAGTACAGTACGTCCTCAGATGAGTTCAACTCGTACATATGAGGATTTTTACAAATTTTTAGGTGAAAAACCTGCACGTCTTGGTATTGTATCATCACTTTATGAGCAGTATACCGCATCGTACCTTACTGAATCTCTGATGAATATATATACAATGGAAAAAGACAAGAAAAATAGTTTCCAAAGTATTAATTCATTTATGGTAGAGTGGGACATTAATGTAGGATTTATTAAGAGAATTCCTTTCCTACAGGTTCCTGATGGCGATGGTGCTCAGGGTACTGATATCATCTTCCACTTCCCTGAAAATTATTATCAGAGAAATGACGTAATGATCATCGAAGGATCACGTCAGCAAGTTATCTTCCTGTCACGTCCTGTTCGTAGATCAGATAGAGACTGGGAGATTGTAGGTAAACTACAAGATTCAGATTACAATGCTACTCTTGATGTTGAATTCTGCCAGCCAGGTATGAAGACTCGTTTCTTAACGAACTATCAGCCTGAAATGCATGAGGAAGGGTTAACAATAGCCTCAATAATTAAATCTATTGTATTTAATATTAAAAGCAGCCCCATTTTGGCGTAAGTCAAAATGCAAATCCCTTTAATTGCTGGAAACTCCTATAAAATTGATACGATTATAGGACAATCAGCAGCTAAGCTTTAGATAACACAAGCGTTATACGAAGTGCTAAAGAAAGTTCAACGACTATCTCGCAAGAGAGTAGATTTAAAAATCGATATGGGGGAAATCTTATGAAATATATAGTATATTTAACATTATGCATTCCAAACAATAAAATTTATATAGGAGTGCACGAAACAGAAAATCCAGATAAGTTTGATGGATATTTAGGTAATGGAATTTTTATTACAAGACCAGCATCTTATAAGAAAAGTAAAACTCCTTTTCAATATGCAGTCAATAAGTATGGTATTAAAAATTTTAAAAGAATTACTTTAAGTATTTTTGATACAAAAGAAGAAGCATATTTATTGGAAAAACAATTAGTTAATAAGGAATTTTTACAAAGACCAGATACATATAATATAAAAATTGGTGGAGAGGGAGGTTGTCCTGAAACTGCTAAAGTTAAAGTTTATATGTATGATCAGGAAGGAAATTTTGTTAGAGAATTTAATACAGTCTATGAATGTAATAAATTTTTTATTCCTTCTGCGACAAGTGGAGGCCATGTACCTAGAGCTATTAAACTTGGGCACTTGTTTTTTGGATATCAATTATCATATACTAAGGTTGAATATATGAAAAAATGATCTCCAAAGCAATATGCAAGAGTTAATAACTTACCTAAAGTTCCATATAATAAAGAGTATAAACCAATTGGACGTTATACAATGGAAGGTGTTTTATTACAAAAATATAATTGCTTAAGCGAGTGCATTAAAGATGGATATAGAAATGCAAAAGAAGTAATTAAAGGTAATAGAAAACACTGTAAAGGATACCTTTTTAAATATATATAATAAGATTATGATATAGTCTGATCTATATAGAAATATATAGCTAACATAAATGATGTAAAGTATCAGTCAAATGTTGAGAAGCATCGTACATTTATTGCAACACATCGCGCAGATGTAGACTACACTGCTAAGTATCGTGCAATGGAGGACGTTTTCATTCAGATTGGTAAAGGAACAGAAAGTGATCCTGTTTACAAAATGAATGCTGCAGAAAAAGATTGTCTTGATAGCTTCATGGCTGCTCGTGCAAATGCACTGCTTTGGGGTAAGACTAACGTAGATAAGAATGGTAAACCTAAGATCTTTGATCCTGAAACAGGTGAGCCTATTATCTCTGGTGATGGTATTATTCCTCAGATTGAGCGTTTCGCAGGTAAATATGTGTATTCAAAGATGACTAATAAAGTTATGAATACCGCTATCCTTGCCATGATCGCTAAATCAAATAATCCTACTGGCAATAAATATATCTTTATTTGCAATACTCCTATGTGGGCTGAAATTCAGGATAGTCTGTCAGGATATCTTCGTGATTGGAAGACTGTTGGTACATTTATGTTCTCTAAGGGTGCTAATGATTATATTAAAGTTGGTGCAACCTATAACTCATACGAGTATGCAGGTAATACTGTAACTTTCAAAGTTGACCGTGCTCTTGATATTGAGTTCCCTGAGAAGAAATATGGTATCTTCCTTGATCTGACTGCTGATGCTGCTAGTGGAAAACCTGCTATTGCAATGTTCACATTCAAGAACAATGAGTTCTGCCATAACTGGTTAGAGGGTGTTGGTCGTAGAAGTGGACGTGAAAGTGGTCCTGTTGCAAGCCCAGTAGCTGCAACTAAACTTATTGACTGGGGTTATGCTGGTGTTGGTGTATTCAACCCATATCGTAGCTTTATCTTAGTTAGTGAAAAGTAATATAAAAAGATAGAATAGAATATTAGTAGGCTTCTCCTTCGGGAGAAGTCTACAAAATATTTAAAACTTAGATATCATTATTTGGTATAGATAAATTTAATAAGAATAAATATGAATAATATAGTAACTTTAAGAAATGTATATGGTAAGGAAAAAGCACATTGCTTTATTAATCCTTTAAAACAAGCAAATGGTTCAAACTATCCTTTTGTAAAAAGAGTTCGTCAGGTAGACGCTAGTGGAGATACAGAAATGATCTTAAGTGAAGCAGAAATTAATAGTCCTGATAGTAATTACTTTATTAAGGAAGATGAACGAATAGAGATTTATGATGGTAAAACGTTTGATTTAGATAATCCTCTAGAAAGAAATATTTGGACTTGCATTAAAGATTCATTCTTAATTGCACCTGAAAGAGATTCTAAAGATTCAAAAGGTAATCTTTTAATTGACGGAGGTCCAAAACGTTATGGTCAAGCTGAATTCTATATAGAAAGACCTGGAGTTGAATCTGAAAAACGTATCGAACGTATGAAGCTCGTAACAAAAGCGTTCACTTATATTGAACAAGATTCTGCTAAAGGAAGACTTACCAAAACAAGGTTACTTGGCAAATCAATGAGAAATGCTCCTGACTCAGATGTTCAGGACTATTTATATCAAAGAGCGGAAAAAGATCCAATGGTTGTTATTGACCTTTATACAGGATCAGATACAGCACTTAAACTGCTGCTTATTGACGCAAAAGAACAACGTGTTATCAACCTTCAAAGTGGAGTTTGGATGTATGGGGATGTTCGTCTAGGTACAACTGACGAATCTATCTTACTCTTCTTGAAGATTCCTGCAAATAAAACTATCTACGAGGGTATTACATTAGAGACATACCCTGATCTTCAGAAACTAAGTTTAAAAGAAACAGTAGAGGAAAAGGCTGAAGATAAAGCTGAGGAAAAAGTTGAAAAGACGGAAAAGAAGAAAAGCAATAAATAACAATATATAATGACTATTAGACAAGCATATGAATACATTTTAGTTGAATGCAACAAGGTGAAAGCTCCTCAAGTTTTACTTGAGGACTTCATATACTTGTTTAATAAAGCAATTCAACAATATATAAACGGTGTATATAACAGAAGTGAGTACAATCAACAAAGTTCGGATGACTTAGGATTTTTACAAACTACATCAGTAATTAAAGTAGGTAAAATTGCTCCAAGACAGGAATTTAATGATACTGTTTGAGAGCTACAACTTCCTAAAGATTACTTACATATGTTGAATTGTATTGCAGAATTTACAGGTAGTGATTCAAATAAATCTAGATGTGGAAATGGAGTGCAAAGAACTATTACTTCAACATGTCAAAGATTAACTGCAGATCTTTATGCAGGTATTATTAATAATTATTATATGAAACCTTCACATAAGAAACCATATTATTATATTATTAATAGAAATGAAGAAGATCAACCAGTAACAAATCCTGCTATGGATAATGAAATTAAAGAAGGTAGTTATCATCCTAATTATATTAAAACAGAGGATGGAAAATATCGATTTTATGCATTAAAAGAACCATATAAAAGGATTGTAAATCAATCTTCTGTAAATTTGGAGATACATAGTGGCAATTCGAATTGAAGTTTAAGTAATGTATATATTACTTATGTAAAAGCTCCTATGTATGTTTCCATGACTCAGGATGAGGTATTATTGCCAGAAGATAATACTCAAACCCTGGAATTTCCAGACTATATTTGTTACGAGATTATTAATATCGTAACTAGATTATTATTAGAGAACGCAAGTGATCCAAGATTACAAACAAATGTTCCTATTAATCAAACTATAGCCATACCTGGAAATAAATAAATTTATTAACTTAAAAATTAGAAAACTATGTTTGATTTTCAAAAAGAAGTAATAATCAATTCAAATGTACTTGAAGATGGTGTAACTCCTCGTTTCAAGGCAATGACTGGAGCTGTAAATCTATTTCGTGTACTTCGTTGTGCAGATTATAGAAAAGAAGGTCTAATTGATGGAATTGTTTATAAAACAATGTACAACAAAGGAGCTGCTCCTTCTGCTACATTTGATGTACCAACGGTAGCTGGTATTTATCGTGTAATTGTAGGTTTCAGTTTAGATGGAAGATATCTTTCTGACTATGCTTATCCCTGGTATAAGTTTGGTAAGCCAGTTATGGCTGAATTCGAACTTGATGATAGCAATCTTGCTGAAGCTCAGGAGATTATGATTAAAGCTATCGAAATGGCAATTCCTGAAAATTATAGATTTGCGCGTATAACAAAAGAAGGATCTAATAAGGTAAAAGTTAGTGGAACAGATTCACATCAAATTATCAAAGTTGCAGAATTACAAAAAGTAGTATCTTTAGCATGTCCTGCTGATGCTTGTCACGAAGTAGAATATCAACTTGTAGCTAAAGCTGTAGTTGAGAAAAATATAATGGAAGTTGGTACAGCTGCATGGATTCAGGAGAATCTTCGGTTCCCAAGTTATCCTAATCTTCGGTATGATGCTTTAAATGAAGAGGAGTATCCTGTTAAGGGCGGTCTTTATGTTCAGTATTCATTTGGATATTGCTCACCTCGTAGAGGTCTTCATGGACAAGGTACTGTAGGTCAGGCTCTGAAATCAATTACTACTCATACTTTCTATGTATTGAGTTCTCTTGCTGATGAGTTTGAAAAAGCAATTACGGATGCCTTTGGTCCAGAAGTTATTGTAAATATTCCAGATGCACTTTTCAAAATTACAATTCTAAACGATGCTAATCTAACCGTTGCAGATAGTGATGCTGGAAAAGTTTCTATTAAGCAAACTATTTCAGGTCCTGCAATTAGCGGTGATGTTGTAAAAGATATTAAGTATGCTGTAAAGAATGCTGATGATAAATATGAAATTGGTACAGATGGTCTATTATCTGTTGCTTCAGGTAAAACTGCAGAAGTAGGTGATGTACTTAAAGTTACTGTTTCTTATTATGGCTCAGAAGCCTCGAAAGAATTCACGGTAATCGCGTAATTCTTCAATATATAAAAGTGTTTAGAGAAGGCAGGGCGGGGTATTTCCCTGTCCTGCCTTTAATTTTTTAAACTGAAGTTTATGACAATAGAACAAATAGCAAGTGCTGTATATAATAATACAGTAACTGGATTAGCTGGAATTACTTCAAATCCCAAAATATCTGTAGAACAACTTCAGGATGAAGTAGTAGCTGAACGTAATCAGATAATGAGAGAATTTCTTTTAAAAGGAATTTTAACTTTAGATGAATTATTTTTAGCAATTAATTGTATTGAAGTTGATTGTGATTATATGTCAAAATGTTGTGATTTACAAGTTGGAGAAAAAGCATTACATTTTGAAATTCCACCGATTATTTATATAAACGGAATTGATACAATAAGATTTGTTGGCAGTATAGATAGACATACTCGTTATAATATTTATACAGATGAAACTTATAGATTTCATAAGTATAGAAAAAATAAACCAGGAAGTCCATATGTCTATATAGATACTGCAATTAATTCTAATGGTAATATGGATGGATATATTTTTAATGTTCCTTTTGTAAAATATATATCTGTAATTGCACTATTCTTAGATCCAAGAAAGCTTTTAGAATGAGATTGTTGTTCTGAAAATCCTGAAGTATATCTAGATTGTGGAATTCTATCTGATGAAATTATTAAAAGAATGACTGAGAAATATATTCGCTGGTATCGTCAACTTGCAGCTCCTGTCACTCCTAACGATCAAACTCCTAAATAGTTATGAAGTTAAATAATATAAATTCTGTATATTCTCTTGCTAATATATTATACGGGGTTACAATAAATCCTGATAATTTTGAGGATATAGTTTTAAATGGTTTACAGTTAATAGGTAACAAACATTCTAGAATGTATAGATATGTAGGAGATACTACAAACAGAATACTAGAATTACCTTGTAATTTATCTTTTATAGAATCTGTGACAATTCCATTTGAAGACTTTCAATCTACTTCAGATACTAGTATTTTTCCATTAGTTCAAAATGCTTATTATGAAAGATATAATGAAGCTTGAAAATGAAATAAAGATCCTTTATATCAATCAGGAAAACTATTAAATTATAATGAGATAAATAATGCATTAGAGTTTGATAGAGATTATTCGAATGTATCTGTACTGTATCATGGTGTAATTGTAGATGATGACGGACTTCCACTTATAACAGATAAAGAATTAACTGCATTAGCTGCATATGCAGCATATATTGATTTATATAAAAAGAGTCTTGTATTAAGAGATGGCAATTCTTTTCAAATGGCTCAAGTAGTTAAACAAGAATGATTAAGAGCTTGTAGTGATGCCAGAGTTCCTGAACATATCTCGCAAAATGAAATGAATGAGATTCTTGATGCTCGTACACGTTGGGATAGAAAGCAATATAAGAAATCATTTAAACCTGTTAACTAATGAATAAAAAAATGTTTCCTCATGGTTTTAACTCTAGGGAACTATATAATGGGTTAAATCCTAAGTTATTAAAAGGAAGATGAGTAAAAAATAGATATAAAGATCGTAAGAATCTAGCTGCTAAGATTTTTGATGACTGTTTTTATGAGATCTTATTGGATATTATAAATAATAATGTTACCTTTGTACTACCTCTGCGGTTTGGAAACTATGGAGAAATTTCTATGAAACAAATTGCAGATGAAGACTTTAAACAAGCATATAGAAGAGGTAAATTTAATAATATTGATTTTGTATTATCTCAATTTACAGGAAACCAGCTAGTATATAGATATATGAAACATAATAAAGAAACTATGGAAAAACCAATCTATGTTGATAAATATCTTAAAAAACTCATAGATCAATATACTGAAGAAGCAAAAGTGTACTATTAATTATGATTAAAGAATTAGACGATTATTTAGGTATTATACAAGAAAAATATCCAAAGATCTCAAAAGATGAGTTAAAAAGAGTTATAGAACACGGTTTTAGTAGTTTTCATTTATTAGCTAAAAGTGGAGCAGATGTAGTTTTAGGAAATCATAACTATACTGCTTTTTGTGGAAAGATGTTTTTTGATGATTATAAAAGAGTTAGATATAATAATATTAAACATCGTATTAAATTAAGACTGAAATATAAGTACGCTCAAGAAGTATATAACGGAGCGTACTATTTCGGTCTAACTGAAGCTGAGTGAGAATTTTATAAAACTCAGATAACTTCAAAGCGTAGATCTAAAATAAAGTTTAGAGACTTGAAGTTATATAAAATACAAGAAGAGTGTTATTTAGATAGATCTAGAACACACTTCTTTAAATTATACTATCCAATTGATGTTGGATGGACATTTTTAAAAAGTGAAATCACAACAAGAAACTTTGAATATATAGCATATAGAGATGTAAAAAATAAAATAATAATGATTTAATATGGCAAAAGAAGAAATAATAGGGTCTCCTAGAAGAAATTTAGTTTTTGAAACTAGTGGAGTAATAAGAGTAAAAGTTGGAGATAAATATTATAAGTTAAATTATGATAAGGAAACAACTGATGATGAAGACGAAGAATCTATAGAGTCTAAAATTATAATTGTAGACGATATATTATTATATGAGACAGGACAGTATGAATATCCTGGAGATAGAAAAATAATCTTTGCATTAAACGGGGGAATTTATTATACATTAGATAATAGTTATTTTAGTTTTAGTGATTCTCAAAATTCAGATGCTTCTCTTGAAGGGAATATAATATTTGATAATACTGTAATATTTAATGGGACTCCGCCATTTAAATTAAGTAGTTCAGAAGTTATAAGTAATCTTAATGCACAGTTTATTGATGGGCATAGTTGAAATGATATTCAAGCATTATTAAATAAACAGAACATCTCTTTTAATACATTAGAAACTACAGATGGAAAATTTATAGCTGGAGATGGGAAAGTTACATGTAATACAGTAGTTTGTAGTAATGCTAATATTAAAAAACTTAGTTTTGAAACTCTTTCTGGAAATATCTCAGTTGGGGGAAATATAAGTGTTACAGCAAGCGAGCTAGATATTGATGGAAATCTATACGATCTTGGAGTAAATATTTTACAGCTTTTATATAAATTATATTCTGTAAAAGGAATAAATACTAGTAAGACTACATTTGTTGAGTTTGCTAAAGATCTTGTAAAATCTGTAAATACAAGTTATAATTGACAAACTCTATCAACATATACCTCTCATCAATTAGATTTTGATAAACAACTTTTATCAGAATCTTTTTATTGGGAGCCAATAAATATTGAATCTTGAAAGAATATTTCGTGCATACCATTATCTGTTGCAGATAATTATTATATAGATCCTGAAGAAATTACGGAAGATACAGAAATTACTGAAAACGCTGAAAATATTGCACGTTTATCTAATCTATATAATGAGATTATAACAAAAATTTACATTATTCCAGAGGAAGATAAATCTACATTTAATGGTGTTGTTTTAAAATTATATATAGATTCAGGATTTGTTACTCCTGGTACAGAGGGAGAATTAATTATAAACGAATACAAAAAGGATACGTCTGAGGAGATTGAGAATATTAGTGCAAAGTTCATAGTCACAGGTATTAATAATGACGAAATATATGTACATACTACATACATTTCAGATAAAGCAAGCTTTCTAGCTCTTTCTTCAGAATCTATTGGGTTGTATGCATATTCAGAAGCTGAGAATCTAACTTCAGATACTGAAGAACAACCGTTTACCTCAATTAATGTACAATATTATCAAGAGCCTGAAGAAACTTCAGAGTATTATAATATTATACTAGAAACTAATCCTGAATCTATCAGTTTTTATCAAACTAGTAATACAGTTATTGGAAATTTATCTGTAATATCAGACGATATACTGAATCCTTCTGGAATAGGGATTTATAGTGATAACTGTTATTTAAATAACCCAACTATATACTTATACAATAGTGCTGAACAAAAGAGTTATCTTAAAATATCTGCTTTAGGAACATCATTCGTTGGAATAAACGATGCTCAAGAAAATTGAATTAGTATCGAAAATACAGGCAAATGTAGTTTGAAGAGAGGCAATCTATATAATATTAATAACTATGATACTTTTTGTAAGTTTGGGCCTTTAGTTGTATATGAAGACGGTTCTGCAACTTTAGGAAGTGGAGATACTCAAATTACTATATCTGCATCTGGAGAAGTTAAGATTCCTTCTGCAGCAATAACTACATAATAACTATGAAGAACAAATTAAATCAAATAAATCAGTTTAATGGAGGAATGATAAAGGATATAGAACCATTAATGGTTCCAAATACTGTAATGACTGATTGTTTAAACGGCACTTTAATTACTTATAATGGTAATGAATTTGCCTTACAAAACGATATGGGTAATTATGGGTTTAAAAATGGAGCTTTGAGTAATGGTTTTGTTCCTGTTGGAATGAAAGAACACCAAGGAGTATTATATATTATTTCATATAATCCAATTGACGATAAGGTAGAAATTGGAAGTTTTCCATCACAACAAACAATCTTTACCCCAATTGTAGATAATAAGGATGCTACAATTGAGGATATCATTATTGATAAAACATCTTTATATAAAGATTTAGAAGGTGAAACTAAAATTATACTTCTTAGTAAAGATCCTAATTTTTATTTAAATCCAGGAGATAAGTATCTTCTTATATATGAAAATTCAGGTGAATATTCCTTTAAGGAAGCACTTGAACAGCTAAATAATAAATACTATAGACACTTAGTTCCTTATATTCTTACAGATGAAAATAAATTGTATAATATAGATGGGCTTCTTGAATTACAAGTCGATAAATCCACAACTAATAGAAGTGATTGGATTCCTGTATCTTGGGATATTCCTGGCTGGCTTGCTGTAAAGTTTAGTATTACGGTTCCAGAACAATTTAATATATATTTTGATAAAAGTAAGACATATGTAGATGATAGTGATTCGAATGCTATAAAAGTTTATCCAGGCGGAGATCTTAGAGTACAAACTTATTGGAATCTTGTAAATTATGCTGATGGAGATTTAGATAAGATTCAAAATAATTTAGTATATTTTTTACATGATTATGATACTTTAGATGAAAAAAATATAAGTAAATTATCTCCAATAAGTCTAGAGCCTAATCAATTAATATCTTATAATAATTTCCAGTCTATAATATTTAATACTATTGAGGCAAAAACGCTTGGAAACTACAAATATATTACTCCCGCATTATTAGTTGAAAATGAAGGTAAGAAAAATTATATAGTCAATTTACACAAACAATTTCTAGAGATCCTATAACAATAGATCCTAATGAAATACACTTTGGAAGAAATTATTTTAAATATTTTGTAGGAGATAATTCTCTAACAATGCTTACTTCTTGAGAAAGTTTTCCTGGAGTTAGCCTTGAATATAAGTTAGAAAGATATTCTACTTCAGATTCAGACAACCCCTATACTGCTATTGATTGGACTTCGGTTTCTGATATAATAAGTAATGGAACTATTATTATAGATATACCCTTTTCTGAAAATAATGAAGACATAGCAGAGTATGATACTACTCAAACTGGAGAACCTAAGATAAAAAAAGTTAATTTTAATAAAGAGGATATATACTTTCTAAGTCTTCGTTATGTTATTAATATTGAATCTGGAAATCCTATTAGAGGAGATATAGAACCTGCCGAAAATAGAATTTATGCCACAGAACTTGTAAATAGGTGATATTATGTTAAAGATAACTTTAAGGATATTACAGGACAAGACCTTGTAAATTACTTTGCTGATTATATAAAACTCGAACTTAATTCAGGTAATTATGCGTTTACAGAAACTGCTTTTCTAAAACGAAGAGGTAATGAAGATTCAAAAGATGAAAAAATAAATAATTATTCATTTGATTCTAGTGACTATTTTAGTGAAATTAAATTAGTATATCCAGAACCTCCTGGAGAAACGTATGATACTTCTAAGATTGGAATTAAGACTATATTTAAACAAGGCAATACATATTCTATTAAAAAGGTAGGAAACTCTGAAGTATATACTATATCTGTTCCAAAAGACCAAAATGGAGATGACGGTAGATTATGAAGATGAATCACTTCTAAAGGCGTTACTGTTAACAATGGCAAGGCTATAGATTTTAAAGGCAATACTTATACACTACTCTTTAATAAAATAGATGGATCTTTTTCATTTGATTTGTTTAATACTTTTACAGTTACAAATACTGAATATAATATTGTAAAAGAAATCAGTAGTAGTGATAAATATTTATATGAATATCATCCTATTGGAAAAACTAAAACTAAAGTTACAGATAAAGACGATACTCATACAATAGAATATAGACCTGAATATGTAGAATTTAGAAAAGACGGTTCTGGAAGAGATAAATGATCAATGCGTTTCTGGTGGAAAGAGGTAGGTCCTTTTACTATTAGGTTTGAAAACAATAAGTTGTATTATGGTGAGAATACAGAAGAATTCACTCCAGAAAAGAACTGACCTAGTGTTCTTGGAGATTTAAATATTTCAAGTGGAACTAATTGGCATAGAACAGATTGAAAACCAGATGGCCATTCTGCAACTAGTACAAAAAGTTATGCAGATGATTATGGATTTAATATATATAATTTCTATAATGCAAAATATAGTAATGATAGTAGCCATTCTGGAGATTCTGGTTTCTTTGGCAGATACGGATCTGCAAATAATTTCTGTCTTGCAATGTCATATGAAACAAAAAATTCATGACCTTGTATATATTACTGTGCTAATAAGGCGCCTTCAGAGAAAGATGCTTCTTATATTTCTAAAACTTGTATGTATTCCTATCTTATGATGATATACTGTTTAAGATATTGTATGTCTTCTAAAAATAATATAATTTATTATTCTTTATATAACTATGGAGAATCTCTTATAAATCCAGTATATATAAAAACTATTAATCTTTCTGGAACATATGATTGAAAATATTTCATGGATGAGGGAGTTGACATTCCAGATGAAATAGATTCAATATTTAATAGAGTATCTTTTGCAGACAATAATGTGATATCTACAAATACAAATGTCAATTTTAATTGTATAGTTACTCCTGATGAATCTTTTAAATATGAACTCCAAAGGTTAATAGATAATAAGAATAGTGATGTAAGAATTAAAGTAGATGAATTAGAAAGACAGCCAAATATAAAAAGTGGAGACCTGTATCTTATTCATGAGTATAATGAGAATGCAAATAAAGTGAAATTAACTAATGCTATAAAAAGTATGGTGTTTACAGATCAAGTAAGATCTAATATGGATGCTACTTTAGAATTGTTTATGAGAGAGACAGATAATAATACGCGTTCTGTAGCAAGAGAGTTTATTTCTAATATATATGATGACGGGCAATAATGGATATAAAACTGAAAGTAAAAAAGTACAAGGATACTGGAGATATTGCTTGAGAGTATAATCCTTTACGTAATTTAAAAAAATCTGATGATCAGATTGATGATTTTACAGTAAGTAATTCTCAATTAAAATTAGATCTAGAAAATCCTATAGACATAGAATGTCAAAGTTCTTATGATGGAAGTACAAATTTAATATTCAACGATGATAAAAATCCTCCTAGAATAATAAATACTAGAGTAGCGTTATTAGAAAATAATAGATATAAAATTATAAATCG
>OHUK01000724.1_pt1 | contig 14807 bp, 19 predicted proteins | sample 1579201 | NCBI WGS metagenome assembly OHUK01 (sample SAMEA3879528, study PRJEB24766) | human gut metagenome | biome: human-associated habitat; feature: feces | place: USA | collected 1985/1987 | reverse complement strand
CGTTCTGCTCTTGCGCTCCCGGTACATCCTTCGCCCCTTGCCTTCCGGTCGTGCTTCCCTTGCTGTGTCTTTATTATAGCACTAATATCTCGTGCAATCCATTGACATAATGCACGAATATCAAGTGCTTTTTCTACGCATTTTTGAACTTGATTCTAGTGTATTTCTGATGTATAATAAAGCTGAAATAAATGGGGGTGAAACTATGGCAATACGCTACAAAAGCGATGTACTGGCGCTACTCAAGGCGGCTGGCTACCCGTCAACGCGAATCCGGGCGGAAAAGCTGCTTGGTCAGTCATACGTCCAGCAGCTCCGGCACAATGAACTGGTTTCGTGGGCGGCGATGAACAAAGTGTGTGAGCTGCTGGACTGCCAGCCGGGTGATCTGGTGGAGTATGTGGCCGATGAGATTCCGAACGCTGAAACAATAGCAGCCATCAAGGAACTGGACAACGGCGGCGGTGAGCATTTCACAGGCTCCACGGAAGAACTTGTAAAGAAGCTGTTGGATGAACCCGCCGGGGAGGAATGAGCATGGAAGAACTGTATAAGCAGCTGGCAGCACTCGCCCGCCAGCACGGAGCCCGGCGGCTCGTGCTGTTCGGTTCTCGTGCCAGAGGGGACAACCGCTATAACAGTGACGTGGATCTGGCCGTGTATGGGATGCCAGAGGGCAATCGGGCAAACTTCTGGATGGATTGCGAGGACTTGCCCACACTGCTGAAATTTGACATCGTGCATATCACGGACGGTATGAACCCGGTGTTTATCGAAAATATCAAGAAGGACGGTGTAACCCTTTATGCTGCAGAAGATTGAACACTATATCAGCGCACTGGCGCAGCTGGAACAGGCTGTGGCCATCTACCAGAAAAGCCAGCGGGATGCCCTTTACCGTGATGGCCTGATCCAGCGGTTTGAGTTCACGGTGGAACTGGCATGGAAGTCTATCAAGGAGTATCTGGAAGATCAGGGCAGCACAACGCCTATCGCTACCCCTCGTGCTGTGCTGAAAGAAGCCTTTGCCGCCGGAGTGATTCAGGACGCAGAGGAATGGAACAAGATCATCACAGCCCGCAACATCACCTCCCACGTTTACGATGAAAAGACCGCCGAGGATGTGGCCTCACAGATATGCAACGACTTCCTGCCCCTGCTGAAAGCACTGGGCAAGTTCTACCGCGACTGATAGCCCGCCGGGAAATGAATAGAAAGGATGTGTGAAAATGGCCGACATTCAGAAGTACAGTGAACAGACGTTCGAGAGTATCAAGCATATCAACGAATATGGGCAAGAGTTTTGGTATGCGAGAGAGCTGCAAGTTGCGCTTGAGTATACCGAATGGCGAAACTTCAAAAAAATCATAGACAAAGCAAAAGAGGCTTGCGTTACAAGCGGAAATCCCGTGGATGACCATTTTGTTGACGTCAACAAAATGGTTCCGCTTGGTTCAGGTGCAGAGCGTGAAGTTGATGATATTGAGTTGTCCCGGTATGCCAGTTATCTGACTGTGATGAATGGTGATCCTCGCAAAGAGTCTATCGCTGCTGGACAGACCTACTTTGCTACCCAAACTCGAAAGCAGGAACTGACAGAAGAATATGACCAGCTGTCAGAAAATCAGAAGCGGATAGCGATTCGGCATGAGTTGACAGAACATAACAAGTCACTGGCGGATGCAGCGAAAATGGCAGGGGTGGAAACACAGCTGGAAGATGCCACATTCCAGAACTATGGGTACATGGGTCTGTATGGCGGTTTGAAAGCAGCTGACATCAAGGCGCGGAAAGGTTTGAAGAAGAGCCAGAATATTCTTGACCACATGGGCAGCACAGAACTTGCGGCCAATCTTTTCCGTGCCACGCAGACAGACGAAAAGCTCCGCCGGGACAATGTTCAGGGCAAGGCAGCAGCTAATCAGGTGCATTATCAGGTAGGCGCAAAGGTACGCCAGACCATCAAGGAACTGGGAGGTACGATGCCCGAAAACCTTCCTACACCGGAAAAGAGCATTCAGCAACTGGAACGTGAACAGGAAAAGAAGAAGCTGAAGGAGTAGGGCGTACATGACCTGTCTGCTTTGCAAAGGCGAAATGAAGCCTAGCACGACCATTCACGCAGTTCAGCTGAAGAACTGTGTTGTGATTACCAAGAACGTGCCCTGCCTGAAGTGTGAACAGTGCGGCGAGGCGGTTCTGTCGGCCGACACGGTGGCGAGGATAGAGCACACCTTGCAGACGGTCGAAAAGGCCGTGGCAGAGATCACTGTTGTGAAATTCCCGGATTGTGCAGCGTAACAACCCGCCGGGGCCGCCAGAGCGCGGATAGAGCCATGGCAAAGAAAAACCCACAGGAAAAAGAAAAGCCCTCAGACACGCGCTGTCGCGGTCTGGGGGCTTTGTCATGCAGCGGTTTTGTTGAGGTCAACAGAATCGTGTAGCTGAAGTGCTGCGCCCGGCGGGTGCTGCACGTTCAAAGGGTTTGGGATGCTGCCCAACAAGTCCTTGCAAGGCAAGGGGCTTTGTACATACAAAGACACTGCTTGCAGCGCCTATGGTGGTACCACGGCGCACTGCTTGCAGGTGCAAGGCACATCATGCGTATGCTCTGCGGTGATTCAGTACATGACCATCAGGATCTTCGTCATTCTGCGCACTCTCTTTCTTTGCGAGCCTTGTGGGCGGCCATCTGAGCCTCCAGCTTCTCGCGATTTCCGGGCTGGGCGATGAATTTTTTGAATCCTGCCAGCGTCACGCGGCCAAAACTCTCACCGACTTCCGGGGGAATGTCGGACACGTTGATGTGAACATTGTTGCTCATTGTTGCATCCTCTTTTCGTTTTGCTTGTTGATATGATGATTTTTGAGAAAAAAGCGGTAACGAAATGCCCGAAAATTTTTCTTGCTGTGTAGCTGCAAGCCGGGGTCAGCGAGCCCGCTAAGGGCAAGGGCGCCCATTCACAGTACCTTGAGGGGGTGCTGGGCTTGAGGTGGGCTGCCGGGTGTGATAGAATGGCTGCGGGATGTGGTCTGTCAATCGCTCCCGCTTGGCTGCCTTGCGAGTTCGCTGCTTGCATGGCGGCCTTTTGTTTTGCCCTATGGTCTGCCCTTTGTTTGCTGGCCGCTCTCGCTGCCTTTATGGTTCGGATGGCGTGCGGCTCGGTATGCCTCCAACTCGGCCATGAGTTCCGGGCTTTGCTGGAATCGCTTGTGGAATCCGAGAAACACGCAGCCGATTCGCTCTGCTACCTCTGGCGGAATCTCGTTCACGTTGACATGGATGTTGGTGTTCATTGGCGCCTCCTGTTGTTGAGTGTGGTAAGCGGTTTAGTTGTGCATATACGGCAGCAGCATATGGTAGACCAGCTGCAAAACGTGCACCGGGATGCTCTGGCCGTGCTGCAAGGCGGTTTCGATACAGGCGATATACTGTGCACCGCTTGCGTCATAGTGGTACGGTTCCCGGCGGCGTGGTTTGTTCTGACTGTGCTTCATGTGTGTTCACCTCCCTTCCAGTTCACTCGTGACGGCGAGAAAGCGCTGGCGGGTCTTGTCGAAGGTCAAGGGAATTTCGCCAATTTTTCCTTCCTTATTCTTGGCCAGAATGGCTTGATACTCTTCCTTGTCAGCAGACAGGAGCAAAATAGCGTCTGCATCCTGTTCCAGCTGGCCGGATTCCTTCAGATCGGCGGTGCTGGGGGATGCGTGTGCAGCGTTGCGGTTCAGCTGGGCCAGAGCTACCACAAGGATTCCTGTGGTCTGTGCCAGTTCGTGTAGGGCGATGGAAATGCTGGTGATTTGCTGGTATCGGTCTTTTGCCTTGCTGGCGGTTAGCAGCTGCAAATAATCGATGAAAATAACCTGTGCTTTCATTCGCTGGGCCTGTGCCTTGATCCATCCCGTGCCCTTGCCGGATGCAGAGCGGATGAACAGCGGCAGCTTGTGCAGATCTGCAAGACTATCAAGGTCAGACTGTGGAACGGTCTTGCTCTTTACATCTGCCAGCGGAACCGCCAGACGGTTTGAAATGATGCGGGCGGTCAGGGTATCCGGGTCGGTTTCAAGGCTGAAATAACACACGCGTAAGCCCCGCCGGGCCTGCTCGCAAGCCATCTGCAGGGACAGGGCGGTTTTACCGGCTGATGGTCTGCCGCCGATGATGAACAGGTTACCCGGGGCAAGATGCAGGTGCTTGTCCAACACCGGGATACCGCTGGGGATGTACTTCGGCTTTTCATTCAACTTGCGGACATAGTTGTCTACCAGTTCCCCGATAGGCTTAAAATCCTGCTCCTCCCGGTCAAGGGTCAAGGCTTCGCCCATTTTGCTGTACAGGTCGGGCAGGTCTGCAAAGGTGGTCAGGCTGCTGCCTGCCTGAAGGGCCAAACTCTGGAACTGGGTCAAGGCGGCCTGTTCTCGAATGAGCTGCGTCCAGCTCTCCACGGTTTCACGGGTGATGCGGATGCATTCTGCTTCACACGCCTGTGCGCATTCCACAATGGCCGTGCTCTGCTCAGGGTATCGGGCACAAGCCTCCACAGCGTCCAGCTTCCCGGTCGCATTCCAAAAGCCAGACAGGGCGGCGAATACTGGTTGAAGATCTGCCGGGAAATATTCGATTTCCAGCTCTGGCAGAGAATAGGGTGCTAGGTCGGGCTTTATGAGCAGGGCACCCAGTAAAATTTTGTGTGTGTTCATGTTAGTACCTCCATTTTCTTTTCCTGCGGCGGTTCAGGCTTCCGCCGGGCCTCCCGGCGGGCTTCTACATCGCCCAATGTGCGCACCCCATCAGCCTGCCAGCCTTTCAGAATGCCGTCAACATAGCGCCACTTTCTCACGCCGTTTTCTGCGGCTTCATCAATGGCCTTGCAAATCAGCTCAGTTGAAAACGCTTCCCGGTAGCGTTGTAGCTTGTCCAGCGCAGAGCGGGGAAACTCGCCTATCTCGGCCTGAAAATGCTGTACGATCTGAGCAAGGTCTGAATCTGTCCGGGCTGCTGTTGTGGCGGCTTTCTTACAACTTCTTCCTGAGCTATGCTCTGCTATGCTATGCTGGGTTGTCACTTGGTTGTCAGATGGTATACCAATGGTATCCATTTGGTTGCCAGTTGGTATACCAAGGCTTGCCAAAATATAACGTTTGTTCGCACTTTCTTCAAGCTGCGCAAGTTCGTTTTGAAACGCAGTTGGTTTGTATCTGTCATTGCGTAAATTGTTGTTGGCTTTCCAATCGGTGATAACGAGCACTTTTGAAGGGAAAGAAATGACATATCCGGCGGTTTCCAAAGGCTTCAAATCACGAGCGGTGCAGCCAATAGAACGGATAATGGCGCGGGGGTTTGCTACAAACCCATCATCATCACCCTGCATACCGAGATGAAAGTACAGGGCCTGCGATTTCAGTGGCAATTCCAGAAAGCTGTCTGTTTCAGTCACTGAACTTGAGAACATTCGTTTTACAGCCATTCGCTTACCTCGCCACCCGGCGGATACCGCCCACAGCTTCATCCTGTTCCGCCGGGACTGGATCGCCCTCGTTGAAATATTTCGCCAAGCTGTCCAGATTGACCAGCCAGCGATGACCAGCCACAACGTACCTGATTTTGCCTGTCCGGCAGAGGGTCCGAATATAGGTCGGCGGTAGACCGTAGGTTTCAGCGGCCGCTTTCACGGTGGCCATCTGCGGGTATCGGATTAAATCTCCCATTCGATGCACCTCCTTGGTGTTGCTTGAAAGTTGATTCTTGATGCCGTGTCAGCAGTAAAGCACAAATTGAAAAATAATGCAATACCGCCAAATCCTGATTGGAAATTGATGCGATGGAGCATTGGTGGAATAGAATCCCTTGCGCCAAAATCCATCTAGTGGTATTGCGTGATACGCAGTATCCCATTTTGCAATTCCTTTACGTCTTTTTACAAGGCTTTACAGAGGGATGCCCACCTCAAAAATGGATTTTTGTGCTGATTTTGCACATCAAAAAATAGTGATGAAATTGGTTCATTTGACAAGTGAAAAAACTTGCCATGAATTAGGATGCCTCGTCAACAATATCGGTTACTTCAACGCCGAGAGCTGTAGCAATCTTTACAGCAGTCAACGCAGAACAGGTGCCGCGATTCTTGATGGCAGAGAGGTTCTGGCGGCATAAGCCAGCTTTATCGGCTAGTTGGCTCAGTTTCATACCATTGCACGCTGCTAAAATTTCAAGATTGACCTTAAGTTTCATTTTAATCGCCTCCTTTTGCATTCGTTCTGAATGTATTTTAGCAATTCATAACGAATGTGTCAATAGAATAATTGAAATTCATATTGAATGTGTAAAATGAATGTGCTATATTTTGAATAGAATGGGAGGCGATGATCTTGGAGATTGGTCAAAGTATTCAAGAAGCTCGTAAAAAAGCGAAGCTGACACAGAAAGAACTTGCCGAAAAAGTTGGAATAGCAACTATTACAGTCCAGCAGTACGAGCGAGGGGTCAGAACTCCTAAAATTGAAACACTCCAGAAAATAGCTCAAGCGTTGAATATAGATGTCGGGGTTCTGTACGGTGTAGAAGTAGATAAAGGTAATCCACAATATTTGAACAGACTTTACGGCAAGATTTCAGAAGTGGCAGAAAAATATGGTAGGCCAGAGGAAGAAGTTGTAAATTGGATAAACAGATGTCTCTCTATGTCTGATAAATATGATATGAGCGAAGCGGTGGCCAATAGATTGGAGTTTCTATCTGGGAATATGGCTAAGAGGGTTTTTGAACAGGTAGATAGCCTTAGTGCAGATGAACAGTTGCAGATGGCAGAAGCAGTCGATTTATTAACGCAATTTGAAAAAGAAGAACGTCGATATGTGCTTGATACGATTGGAAGATTACTTTTGCTAAATGATGCTGGATTGATAGAAGCATTCAAAAGAGTTACAGAGCTGGCGATGTTGGAGAGTTATACAAAGTCGATTTCAGAGTTTACAGACGGTTCAGAAGATAAAAGATGATGCTGGGTGAATTCTTATAGAGTAGAAAGTGTGAGGCTATGGCGAAAATCATAAAGCGCACAAAGAAGGACGGCACTTGCTCCTACTGCATCCGGGTCTCCAACGGCTATGATCGGCAGGGCCGTCAGGTGCTGGTAAATCGCACTTTCACTCCCCCGCCGGGCTTGACCGGGAAGAAGCTGGAAAAGGAGCTGCAACGTCAGGCGGATGCCTTTGAACAGGAAGTGCACAGCGGCATTTCGTTGGATGCGTCCATGAAGCTGGATGACCTGATAGAGCGCTGGTTCACCGAGTATGCAGACCGCCAGTTGAAGCCCAAGACGGCCACCGAATACAGAAAGCTGGTGCCGCGTGTGTCGGCGGCTCTGGGTCACATGAAGGTCAACCAGATACGCCCGGCGCACCTCATGGCGTTCTATGCGAACCTGTCCGAGGACGGAGTGCGTCAAGATTCCACCTATACGGCAACGGCTGCGCTGCTGAAGCTGCTGCCGAAAGGTCAGCGGGCAAGGATCCGGGAAACCGCCGGGGTGGGCGAGGAAACCATGCGGGGGCTGTGCAGCGGCAAGCCTGTCAGCCATAAGACCGCCGAGAAGGTGGCCGATGCCGCCGGGCTGCCCCTGTCCAAAGCCTTTACCGAGAAGGTCAGGGCGGGTGGTAAACTGGGCGGCAACACGCAGCTGCACTATCACCGCTTCTTGTCCAGTGTGTTTGAAAAGGCAGTCAAGTGGCAGCTGATCGATGAAAACCCCTGTCGGCGCACAGAAGCCCCCAAAGCGGCAGAAATCGAAGTGGAAGCATTGCAGGAAGAGGACGTTGCAAAGCTGCTGGAAGCCCTGCAGGACGCGCCAGCACAGTACAGCGTTATCACACAGCTGGCCTTGCTCACAGGTGCCCGCCGGGGCGAGATATGCGCCCTGCGCTGGTCGGACATTGACCTTGACGCGGGTGTGATCTCCATCAACAGGACGGTGCAGAACATCGCCGGGCGCGGCACGGTGTTCACAGCACCCAAGACAAAACGCTCCCGGCGATGCATTAAGATAGGCCCGGAGTGTGTGCAGCTGCTGCGGGAGTACCGCCAGCACCAGAAGGCCGAACGGTTCAAGGTCGGCTCTGAGTGGATGCGCCGGGTGGAGATCGAGAACGGCAAGACAGTGGACAACGACCTGCTGTTCACTCGCTGGAACGGTCAGCCGCTCGACCCCAACGCGGTTACAAGCTGGTTTCCGGGCTTTCTGGCCGCCCATGATCTGCCGGCGGTTCACTTCCACAGCCTGCGCCACACCAACGCCAGCTTGCTGATAGCGGCCCACGTGCCTGTCACAACAGTTTCGGGCAGACTGGGCCACGCAAAGACCAGCACCACCACGGATATTTACGCCGGGTTCATCCGTTCCAGCGATGCGGCGGCAGCGGACGCGCTGACAGACGTTTTTAGCCGTATCAAGGAAAAGACCCACGCATAACAAAAGATGGCTCACAGGGACGTTTCTGCCGCCCTCGTGAGCCGTCAACTTTTTTGCCTTCTTCACGGTGTCCGTTTTATGGGATTATATGCCCTCTGGAAAGTGCCTTAAAAGTGCCTTGTTTTACGGAAACAAAGAGAAACGAATGTGCACGAATAAAAACAAAAACAACGATGAATCTATATAAATGGAAACGACCAGAAACGTGAAAAACCGTATAAAGGCCCTCTACGAATCAGTAGGCCGGGGGTTCGAGTCCCTTCCATCGCACCAAATAATGAAAATCCGAACCTTTTCTCAATAGGAGAAGGGTTCGGATTTTTTGTTTCTTCGGAAAGCAAAATGCCGCGTTTGCGCAGCAACAAAAGCCCCAGTGGGGCTTTTGAGCGACCGAACGGTCTTGCGTTAGCAAGATGGAGGGGCCTCCGCCCCGACAAGTGACCATAAAAGAAAAATACCGCCCACGCAGCGCAGCGATGGATTTTGTCGGGTGAAGTAAGCGGCAAAATGAATCGGGTGTGTTGCGGGGCGGTAAGTTCTTTCGTGGACTTTTCCTCACGGAAGTGGTGGGTCTCACGGTGATAACCAACCACTTTCTGTGGCTGTGTTCAAAATGAACACGACCACATTTTGTGGGTGGTTTCAAACCAATCCACAAAGACGGTGGGATTTACAGGAAAAATACCACTGTATGTGAAATTCGTCAAGAGGGTTTTGGAAAACCCCTATTCTCACACTCATCCACCCTATCATGTGGGAAACCACGGACATGATCTTGTGATCATGAGTTCTCCCAAAATGCTGACCCCAAATGAATACGATGTGTTTTTCAGCTTTCTGGAAAACACGGTGATGAAAAACGCATACTGACAGTAAAACCGCTCCGAGCGTTCTGCCCGGAGCGGTTTTGCGTCAGCAGTATTTATGCAGAATGGTCATAGACGGAGGGAGAAGTCATGCGTCCTTGCACAGCTTGGTCAATTCTTCGATGGCGGCATCCTCGTCCGGGCCATCGGCAGCGATGGTCACGGTCTCGCCGCACTTCACGGCCAGACCCATTACGGCAAAGATCTTCTTCATGTCGGCGACTTTGCCGTTCTTAGTCATAGTGACTTTGCTCTCAAAGCCTTTGGCAGCTTTGCTCAGGATACCGGCGGGACGGGCGTGCAGACCTTCTTTGTCCTGAATGGTGATATCGATGCTCTTCATAAAAAATCTCTCCTTTTTGGAATCGTTATTGTAAGTGCTCCAGCACATAGTTCATATCGGAAGTGGTCTTGAGCTGTTCCAGCGCATCCTCGTCTTCCAAAATCTCGCAGACATTGCCCAGCAGGTCGAGATGGTCGTTGCCGACACCGGCAATGCCGAACACGAGGTAGGCTTTTTCATCGCCGAAGTCCACGCCCTGCGGATATTGCAGCAGGACAACGCCGGACTTTTTAACGGTGCCCTTCTTCTGGCTGGTGCCGTGGGGAATGGCTACGCCCATGCCCATGTAGGTGCTCACCAGCTTTTCGCGCTCCACCATGGCATCGGCGTAACTGTCATCCACATAGCCCCGCTTTGCCAGCAGCGCACCGGCGGCACGGATGGCCTCCTCCTTGGTGACGGAGGGCAGACCCAGCTGGATGTCCTCCGCCTGGATCTTCATCACGGAATCGTTGGCTTTGGAAGCCTCGGTCACGGCAGCCGCCAGAGGGGCTACGGCTGCATTGCGCAGGTCGGATACGATCTCCTCATTGGCGGCAGCTTCGGCCTTGGCATCCAGTGCCGGGGTAGTGGAGGTCAGTGCATTGTACAATGCGTCCAGATGCGGATCTGCAAGGAAGTTATCCAATGTAACAAGCTGTGCCTGCGGGGCGCACTTGGCGGCACGGTCAGCCAGAACGCGCTGGCAGACCACCACGTCCGCGTCGGCGGGGATGGTATCCACGCTGGAGTTGGTCACGGTCAAGTCGGGGCGCTCCGCCTTAATGCGGTTGTGGAACTTGGTAGCACCCATGGCGCTGGAACCCATACCGGCATCGCAGGCAAAGACGATCTTGCGGATTTGGCCGACATTTACGGCAGTAGGCTCGGGGATCTCGCCCTTAGCCTGTGCCTTCATCTCCTTCATTTCGTTCTGGGCGTCGGTCAGGCTCTTGGTGTGACCGGAGGTCGCTTTCAGAATGACCGAGGACAGGATAAAGGAGACTGCACCGGCGATGACAACGCCCAGCAGAACGGTGAGAATGGAATCCCGGGGAGCCATTGCCATGTAGGCGATGATGGAACCGGGAGAAGCAGGACCGGACAGACCTGCACCGGTCATAGAGTAGAACAGGATGGCGCAGAAGTTGCCCACGATGGGGGCGATGATGATCACGGGGTTCATCAGGATGTAGGGGAAGTAGATCTCGTGGATGCCGCCCAGCAGGTGGATGATCACAGCACCGGGAGCGGACTGGCGGGTGGTGTCGTCCTTGCAGAAGAAGCAGTAGGCCAGCAGGACACCAAGACCGGGACCGGGGTTGGCTTCCAGCATATACATGATGGAGCGGCCGGTCTCAGCAGCCTGGCTTGCACCGATGGGGCTGAAGATGCCGTGGTTGATAGCGTTGTTCAGGAACAATACCTTGGCAGGCTCAATAAAGATGGACACCAGCGGCAGCAGGCTGTGCGCCACAAGGAAGTCCACACCGGCGGTCAGCACGGTGAGGATGGCGGTCATGAACGGGCCGATGACGTAGTAGCCAAGGATGGCCAGCAGCATACCCAGAATGCCGACGGAGAAGTTGTTGATCAGCATCTCGAAACCGGCGGGGATATGGCCTTCCACCTTCTTGTCGAATTGCTTGATGACCCAGCCGGCCAGAGGGCCCATGACCATGGCGCCCATCAGCATGGTGTAGTCCGAGCCGCAGATGCAGCCCACCACGGCGGCGCTGGCTGAAAGCATCGGGGTCAGCCGCCGCACCGTGCTGCGGGAGCTGCCCGCTGTGGAGCAGTGGATGCAGGCTGCAGGGGGATGCTTCTTCCTACCGGAGGGTGGTGTCTGCCCTGCTGCGCAGCAGTATGCCGGAAAAGGAACTGGCAGAGGTGCTCTGCGGACGGATGCCGGAAAACGAGATCTTCTCGACCCTGCTGGATACAAAAACGGCCGAAAAGGTCTGGGCGGTTTTGCAGCAGTTTGAACAGGAAGAGCAGCTCCATCTGCCGGATGCAGGTTTTCTGGCGCTGGCGATCCATTGCACCCTGACCATTCAGCAGCTGCGGCAGGGCGGTGACAAGGGCAGCGCCCCCAGAGGGCTGCGCCCGGCGGGCAATCATGCTGCCCGGCTGGTGGCGGCGCTGAACCGCGCCTTCGGGCTGACCCTGCCGCCTGAGGAAGCGCAGTATCTGGAACTTTATCTCGCTGCTTATCTGGGTGCGGAGGATCCTTGGGGCAGTGCGCAGGAGATGGAACTGCGGAATCTGGAAGCCGCCCTTATCCGGGAAATGGAAAAGGCGCTGCACACAGACCTTTCCGGTTACACCTCCCTGCGGGATGACCTGTACTGCCACCTGCGCCCCATGCTGCTGCGGGTGGAGCAGAACATTCGTACCGAAAACCCCCAGCTGGACACCATCCGCACCGACTACCCCGGCCTGTGGAAAGCCACCCGCGCCGCCTGTGATGCGGTGCAGCAGCAATTCGTCCTGCCCGCCATCTCGGACGACGAAGCAGCGTACCTTGCCATGCACTTTGGCGCAGTGCTGGAACAGAATGCCATGTTCCGGCTGCGGCTGCGGGTGGTAGTGGCCTGTCCGCTGGGCATGGGCTCCAGCCGCTTTCTGGCTTCCCGGCTGGGAAACGAGTTTCCCTCTTTGCAGGTGGAGGGGTGCTGCTCGGTGCGGGAGCTGAACGCCGCCGACCTGCGTCGGAGAAAAATCGACTTCATTATCTCCACCGTGCCGCTGGAACTGGATTACCCGGCGGTGTGCATCAGCCCTTCCCTGCTGGAACCGGATCGTGCCGTGCTGAAGGACGCTATCACGCGGTACAGCCAGAACCGCGCAGAACCGGAACCGGCGGTGCAGCCCGTGCAGGATACAGCCTGTGCAGGCTCTAAGCTGCAGTATTATGCGCGCCTGACCCGGTCCATGACCGGGCTGCTGGAACATCTGACCATCCAGCCCGTCAAGGTTCCCGGCAGCCGCGCTGCCCTCATCCATGCAGCGGCGCAGCTGTTCTGCCCGCAGGAAGCGGACGCCCGGCTGGTGGAGCAGCAGCTTCGCCGCCGTGAAACGCTGGGCGATACCTACATCAAATCCCTGTATGCCCTGCTGCTCCATTGCAGGACAAGTGCGGTAAAGGACTGCCGCTTGGGCTATCTGCAGGCACAGCCGCCGGTCTATGAGCCGGGGCGCATCGTGCTGGGGGCACTGGTGCTGCTGGCCCCGGACGACGGGAACGGCGTCCCGGTGGAGGTCATGCAGAATGTCAGCGGGCAGCTGATCGAAACGCCCCGGCTGATGGAGGCACTGCTCACAAGCGTGTGCATCCGGATGTAGCCGAGCACCCCGCCATCATGGGTCACGAGTTCGCCGGTGATATCGTCAAGGTGGGCAAGGCGCATCAGGACAAGTTCAAGCCCGGCATGAAGTTCACCCTGCAGCCCGCCCTGAACTACAAGGGCACCATGTGGAGCCCCGGCTACTCCTACGAGTTCTTCGGCGGCGACGCCACCTACTGCATCATCCCTGCCGAGGTCATGGAACTGGGCTGCCTGCTGGAGTACAAGGGCCGTGCTTACTACGAGGCTTCTCTGGCCGAGCCTATGAGCTGCTCCATCGGTGCTTTCAACGCCGCCTACCACACCAAGATGGGTGTGTACCATCACGATATGGGCATCAAGAAGGGTGGCAAGCTGGCGATTCTGGCCGGTGCAGGCCCCATGGGTCTGGGTGCTCTGACCTACGCACTGCACCGTGATGTGCGCCCCGGCATGGTGGTGGTCACCGATATCAACGAGGATCGTCTGGCCCGTGCGGAGTCCCTCTTCCCCCCGAAGGAGGTCAAGGAGAAGGACGGCATCGACCTGTACTTCGTCAACACCGCCAACATGGCAGACCCCGCTGCCGAACTGCGGGAGCTGACCGGCGGTACCGGCTTTGATGATGTGTTCTGCTACGCCCCCATCGCGCCGGTGGTGGAGCTGTCCAGTGCTGTGCTGGGTCGTGACGGCTGCCTGAACTTCTTTGCAGGCCCCACCGACAAGCAGTTCAGCGCCAAGATGAACTTCTACGATGTGCACTACAATTCTACCCATGTCATGGGCACCACCGGCGGTAATACCGCCGACATGATCGAGTCGCTGGAACTGACCGCCGCTAAGCGCATCGATCCGGCTGTGATGGTCACCCACATCGGCGGTCTGAACGCCGCTGCCGAGACCACCCTCAACCTGCCCAAGATCCCCGGCGGCAAAAAGCTGATCTACACCCACCTGACCATGCCCCTCATCGCCCTGACCGATCTGCGTGCCAAGGGCGAACAGGACAACGACCCCCGCTATACCGCACTGGCTGACATCGTGGATGCCCACAACGGCCTGTGGTGCCCGGAAGCAGAGGAATATCTGCTGGCAAACTTCAACCCGGAGGACTAAGCGGAACGTGCCATGGGACAGGACAAACGCAGACAGGAGGAATCCCCCATGGAACAACGCCGCAATCAAATCGTGGAGCTGGTGAACCGCAAAGGCAGCATTAGCTTTGCCCAGCTCAAGGAAGCTTTCCCTTCCGTTTCGGAAATGACCCTGCGCACCGACCTGAAAGCACTGGATGAAGCCCGCCGTGTGGTGCGGGTGCATGGCGGTGTCAAGTCGGTGGAGCAGGTGGTAGGCACAGACGACCTGCTGAGCCGCCGTTCCGCCCGCAATGCCGAAGCAAAGCAGATCATTGCCGAAAAAGCCGCTGCTCTGCTGCGCCCCAACACCACCCTGTTTCTGGATTCCGGCAGCACCGCCACAGCAGTGGCCCGGTGCATCCCGGATCAGCCCATGCTCATCTACACCAGCGGCCTGAGCTGCGGCAAGGATATCAGCAGCAGGTGCCCCCGGGTCTGCAGCAGACTGCATGTAAAGGGTGCACATATGGGCGATGAATAGTCCGATGGCCATCCTCCACATCTTGCCATAGCGCTGCTCGCTTACACACGCCTGACCAAGCTCTACAAAGCTGTCCAGCACTATTTCCGGCAGCGGCTCAGCAAACTGTGGATAGAATGCCAGGAAGTCCTCCTTGGTGTAGGAAGGATTCTCCTGCGTTTTGATATTGCTCGCCTGCGCAATCAACGGATGGTACATGCTGCACCTC
>OHUK01000712.1_pt1 | contig 15059 bp, 16 predicted proteins | sample 1579201 | NCBI WGS metagenome assembly OHUK01 (sample SAMEA3879528, study PRJEB24766) | human gut metagenome | biome: human-associated habitat; feature: feces | place: USA | collected 1985/1987 | reverse complement strand
TGTTAATTTTTCAAGGTTCTTTATGTTCTCGCCTCTCAGCGACAACTTCTAAATATTACCACACCGAAGTGTGTATGTCAACAACTTTTTTCATATAATTCATAATCACATCTCAACGATCGATCATGTTATATATCCATAAAAGCTGTCGTTTGCTGTCTGCTCACGCGACAGCTTTTATAAGATACCACCACCGCACTCTTATGTCAAGGACTTTTTTTATTTATCTGATAATTGTGTGCAATTGTTGCAAACCGCACTCGCAGCATCAAATCCGCTAATCAAGCTATTCTTCCTCTGGATATGTATATCCCCACGACTTTCTGAATTCTGTCATCATATCCATGACATCTTTTGTATATTCAAGATGCATCTTGCTATCATCGCCAGCAATTGCCTGTTCCATATCCTCAAGCTCATAGGCTAAAGCATCCTCATTTTTGCCTGCTGTTATAACCTCTGTATCTCCTGTTTCAGTGTATGTCACGGAAGCCTTCCACGCTCTCGGGTATTCCATAATCTCTATATAACCATTTTCACATGATACCATTCCACGTTTCGGCTGCTTCGAGTGGAGGGACAGCATAACGGTTGCCATCTGTCCTTCCTTATTCATAAGAAGCAATCCAGCCTGTTCATCAACACCTGTTGGAGCTGGTTTAACCTGTGAAAGCAGTTGATCTGGCTTCGAATCCATAAACCATCTTATAAAGGATAATGCATATACACCGATGTCAAGCATAGCACCCCCAGCAAGATTTCTGTTAAAAAAGCGGTTGTTCATATCATATTCCTTGAAGCTTCCAAAATTCATGGTGATCAGATTTACTTTTCCAAGTTTTCCTGAGTCCAAAATTTCTCTTAGCTTACTATATATCGGCATATGATAAATAGTCATCGCTTCGCCTATGATCACATTGTGCTGCTCCGCCAGTTCCAGCATATCTCCAAGTTCACCGCTATTCAATGTTATTGACTTCTCCACAAGTATGTGCTTTCCATTCTCTATCGCTCTTCTCATAAACTGTATGTGTGTATTGTGTGGAGTCGTTATATATATCACGTCCACTTCCGGATCCGTGAACATCTCATTGTAGTCTGAATAAACCTTACCTATGCCATACTTCTCAGCAAATGCCACCGCTTTGTCATACGTCCTATTACCAACCGCATAAATGTTCCTGCCATTCTTTTTGAGTGCCACTGCCATCTCATTTGCGATAACTCCTGTTCCGAGAACTGCCCATTTGATATCCTTCATATCTGTTTCCTCCATATAATATATGTATTTGCATTTCATTCTTGTTTACCATAAAACAACAGTGTAATTCCATTTCATATAATTTGCAATCATGTAATTTTCTTTCGCACACAATATCACACATGAAAACAATTGTCAAATAACATATCCACCTACAGCTATCAAACGCCCTGTGATCACTCCTTTGTATAGGCCATCGCTTGTTCGTGTCGCACTATAGACTCGTAGGATTCCTTTCTCATAGATGCAAGCAGCAGATATATTATCTCTATCACCATGGTTGCAGACACCCTTGAAAAGCAGTATCCATCAAGAAATAATTTTTCACGGGTAGCTGTCGTGATGTGATATGTGCTAAGCTCCGCAACACTTGACCTGGCATTATTGGTTATTGATATGGCGACTGCGCCGCGACTCTTTGCCGCCTCCAATATCTGGATCACGCCTGTCGACTCCCCAGAGTTGGATATCGCTACCACAACATCCTTGTCGGTCAGATTATAACTGTATCCAAGTTCAGTCTCCCATATCGGTGTTGACATGGCACGTATACCTATCTGGTTAAGCTTATATGCCCCATCCATTGCAACCGGTATCGTATTGCCCACAGCCGCCATGAGCACCGTATCGGCATTGTTTATCACATCCAATATCTTTTTCAGTTCCTCGCTGTCCATCATTGCCACAGTTTGTCTCAGTTCTTCCATTTTATTCGACAGTATTCCTCTCAGAGAACCTTCCATATCATCCACAGATATATGTCCAGATATCTCTCCGTCATCCTTGGCATCCACGAGTTCTCTCGCCAGCGATATCTTGAGATGGTGAAATCCCTTCAGCTCTATTCGTTTGCAGAATCTCGACACCGAGGCCTCGCTGACACCGCACTCCTTTGCCAGCTCCCCGACTGTCATATCCACAACCTTCTTTGGATTCCTGACGATATAATCGCCTATTTTCTTTTCTGTATCAAAGAATGAATCCATAGATGCACATATCTGATTTATAACTGATCCTTCCATATTTCCCTATCTCCTTTCTTCTTTCGAAAATAATCCATCATATAGTGTCTTCTATACAATGCCACTAATAATTTTCTCAGTTAAATTTGTTTTCATATTTGTTGTAGGCTTTAAATCTATTTTCATACCATTTACAACTCTACCATTCTTCTCCCATCCAGTCAAACAAATGTATTTTCGCTTGAAACTCATTTATCAAATAAAAACAGAGTATCTTGAACCCCTATCACGATACTCTGTTTTGAATAACTTTCTTCTATATAAATATCTATTCGTTTTATTCGCCATGTGCAATATTTCTTGCTACGTATACACCGCTTGCAGATGCATGTGAAAGGGAGTGTGTTATTCCGCTGCCATCTCCTATGATATACAGCCCCTTATATCTTGTCTCGAGCTTATCATCTACTTCAACCTCCATGTTGTAGAATTTGACCTCAACTCCATACAACAGTGTATCTTCATTTGCCGTTCCTGGGGCTATCTTATCAAGAGCGTAGATCATCTCGATTATTCCATCCAGAATTCTCTTTGGAAGGACAAGGCTCAGATCTCCCGGTGTGGCATTGAGCGTAGGTGTGATGAATGCTTCCTCTATCCTGCTCTGGGTGGAGCGCTGTCCCCTTATGAGGTCGCCAAATCTCTGCACTATTACGCCGCCGCCCAGCATGTTGCTGAGTCTCGCTATGCTCTCGCCGTATCCGTTGGAGTCCTTGAACGGCTCTGAGAAATGCTTTGCCACAAGGAGTGCAAAGTTTGTATTATCCGTCTGTTTTGCAGGATCCTCATAACTGTGGCCATTTACCGTTATGATTCCATTTGTATTCTCAGTAACCACGGCGCCCCTTGGGTTCATGCAGAAGGTTCGCACCTTGTCTCCATACTTCTCCGTTCTGTATACTATCTTGCTCTCATAGAGCTCATCGGTCAAATGCGCAAATATGGCTGCAGGAAGCTCCACTCTGACTCCTATATCCACTCTGTTGGATTTTGTAGGTACATTTAGATCTTTGCAGACAGCCTCCATCCATTTGCTGCCGCTTCTTCCAACGGATATGATACATTTGTTACAAGCAAATGTACCCTTCTTGCAGCATACACTATATGTTCCATCGTCCAGCTTTTCCACAGTCTGTATAGGTGTGTCAAAATAGAACTCTACCTTGTCCTGAAGATATGCATACAGATTCTCTAGAACTATATAGTTGATGTCCGTGCCAAGATGTCTAACCGAGGCATCCAGCAAATGAAGTCTGTTCTGCAGACACACTGTCTTGAATCTTGTGCCGGCAGTGGAATAAAGCTTCGTACCCTCTCCGCCATACTCCATATTGATATCATCCACATACTTCATGAGGTCTATAGCCTCGTTCTTGCCGATGTACTCATACAGACTTCCGCCAAAGTCATTTGTGATATTGTACTTTCCATCGGAAAATGCACCTGCACCACCAAATCCGCTCATGACCGAACAGCTATCACATCCCACGCAGCTCTTGATCTTTGTGCCGTCTATCGGACATTTTCTTCTCTTAAGCTCATGTCCAGCCTCAAACACTGCAACCTTGAGATCCGGAGCCTGCTTTGTCAGCTCATATGCAGAAAATATTCCTCCTGGTCCCGCTCCAATAATTATCACATCATACCTCATACGCGCACCCTCCAAAATCATTTTATATTTTTTGTTAATCCCTATCCATGCTCTGTATCCACACACATATTTTTACACAAAAATATAGTTGACCACGGCAATCCATGTCGTAGTCAACTATTATCGGTAGCTGGTAGATACGCCCAACCATATTATGGGCTTATACATATATAATTGTAATTTTTTCGTCATAAAAAATGATTGCGCTAATCACATTTACTATATCTCACGCAAAATATCTGTGCTCATGTGGATGCCACATACTGATCATCCACATTGCATCCTTAAAAATTATAGCATATTACATTTAGTTTGCGCAAGCGCCCCGTCGCAATGCTCATTATATCATAACGATGCTATGATTGCCGCGATGAATGTTCCAAGCAGGAATAATATGCTTATTACCAAAAGCACTTTCATAAGCGTTCTTTTCCGCTTCCTCATGTTTTCTAAAGCTCCGGTTGAATAGAACACCGCAACCAGCAACGCACCTATAGAAACTCCCATAAGCGTCCCCATCAAATAATCATACACTGGAAGATTATTATCTCCGCCAAGCACCAACATCACCAGTCCTGCAATGAGCGAAACCAATCCCACTATGCTGAATATACGCAACCTCATCAACAATGTATTCTTCTCAGTTTCTGCATAATCCGCTACAAGCTGCAATCTCTCTTTCTCTTCCTTATTCATGTCCTCACCCTTCCTTTCTCCATCAATGATATCCCTGATATCAACATCATAGAAATCTGCCAGCTCCACCAAAATACTGAGATCCGGCATGTTGCTGCCTGTTTCCTACCTTGATACGCTGCGATTGGTTACTCCAAACCGCTCTGCAAGTTGTTCCTGCGTAAGCTGTTTTTCCTTTCTCAGTTCTCTTAGAAATGAACCTACCTTTTTCTGATCCATATCTGTTGCCTCCTTTCTATTGAACATCAGCCCATTTTAAGTTGCCTTCGGCAAGGGCTGATGCTACATGTCAAGCTTTTGCTAAAAACTTGACACATTCATTGACAGAATAGTGTTTTTCGGGTGTTTTTTACAGGACACACTGCGGGAATTGGCTGTTTTATGTTTATATAAGGGCATAGCATATGTTCGGGCATAAAAAAGACCTCCGAGGGCGAACCCTCGAAGGTCTGAAAATCCTTTATTTATATGGTTTATCAGCGATTACTCGATGATAGTTGCAACTCTTCCTGAACCTACAGTTCTACCACCCTCACGATATCAGAATGGGGTGTTTTGGAGGCTAAATGGTTATTTTCCGTTCATTTTGCGTCAGCAAATGCAGATTTTCCGCTGTGTCCGTGTGGTTTTTGGAGATTTTATTATCATGGTGTTATCACTGAGTATCTTTACAAAGCAATCGATGTTTCAAATGTAGTCGGATAATACTTATAAATTTTTCTATATGCATTAACTTCTTCTTCCTCAAAAAAATCTGCACCTTCTATTGGATATACTGCATTCGGCATATTCTGATTTAATATAGCTAATTCTTTGTATGTAAAATTAGGCACTGAAATATCATACGGAATATTACTACTATTATAAAATTCAAAATCTTCAAAACCACATTTTGTAAATTTATCAATATCCCCCTTTTTATAAACAATCCATCCTAATGTAAGCATTGTTGCCTTAGAATCATTGTATTTAAAATACACTAATTGTTGGGAAATTAGTTTTTCATCGTCACTTCTTATAGTACTATTTCTCTCCAAAATTTTATTTTTTACAATCATGTCAAACATTTTATTTGTCGTTTGATAAATCTTTTCTTTAGCCATGTCTTTTGGCGAAAGCAACTTAACTAATATTTCATTATCAATTCTAGAACAATACATGTCCAACTTTTCTTTTGGCAATGCCTTTTTAAATTTATCTCCTAAATCAGAATTAAAACTTACAAATATCACGCTCCCTGATTCTACTTTGCTGATGCAAGATTCTACGTCTTGAATTTGATTACTATTTATTCCTCCATCGTAATCCAACCAAATAATATTTTTCTCTTGCTTCCATGGTATATTTGAACTATTGAGAATATCGTACTCTTTGACGGTCAGTTCAATTTCCTGACCGTTATTGATAACTCTGCGCCGGCTCAAATTGATTTCTAAGCCGGAAAGGGATAATGTCGGCTCATATGAAATCTCTAATTTTTCAAAATCAGGGTGCTGTTTTACAAAAGCCAGCATATCGTCAAAGGCTGTTGAGTCTTGTGCTTTGAACTCCATTATTACGATTCGTCCGATATTATCACCCCCCTTGGTTAGTTTTTTTGTCTTGGACAACATAAGATTTATTGCGTGAGATAATACGATTCATCAATCGTTTTCAGAATAAAATTCACATCGTCATAACGAGAGGAATCGGACTGAGAGCCTAAACTGCATATCAAAAACTCTTTTCCGTGCTGCTGATAAAGCACAATCAAGTTATAGTCGTCAGACAGAGAGCCAGTCTTAATTCCGCATACATTTTCGTTGTAATATTCGGATGTCGGATCAAGGAAGGCGTTTGTATTCTGCCATATTTGTGTACTGCCATCAGGCAGTGTTGCCGTATAAGTGTTTTGAGATACAATTTCTCTAAACCACGAGTATTCCAACAACCGATATACTACTTCTTTCAAATCTAAAGTGGTGGTAAGTGCCTCCATATCAAAACCACTCGGATCATATAAAACTGTGTCTAAGTACCCCTGCTGTTGCAAATGCAGGTTTAAGTTCTCCATGAAAATCCTCACACGCTCTTGACAGCTTTCTGCTTGCGGCGAAAGTAATCCTCCACAATAATCAGCAACCACATAAGCTGCGTCATTCCCTGACGGTACTAACATTGCCGCAAATAGATTGTGTAAAAAGTATTCTTTTTCCTTGATTTGAGCAACAGACGAGCCAGGTTTCGTGAGTGAAATAGCACCATAGTCTGCAACAACGATACTATCAAGGTCTGCTAAAGTTGACGCATACTCAATAACAAACAGCTTGGCTAAACTTGCAGGAATTTGTGGCTCGTTCTCGTTTTTTGAAACAAATATTTCATCATCAGAACAATCCACCAAAATCAGCGATTTTGCATTATAAGAGTCAGGAAAATCTTCTTTGTAGAGAAAACCATTTATTTTATTCTTTACCTCTCTGAAATTTTCCGGCTGCATTGCCCACGGCACAAACATTATACCTATGCCGATACAAACTACAAGCAAAAACAAAAATACTCCAAATCGTTTTTTCTTACGGCGTTTTCTCTGCATATATGTGCTCACCTCCCAACACCAAAACTCCTATGTGCCATTTTTAATCGGCATAATTTGCCTGAATACACTCTGTAAATCCAGACGGATCTCCCAACTTAGCTTTATCAATATTATCACGAAGATATTTGCGTGTGGCGTCATCACAGCGATCTGTTCCCATATAAGGCATATCAAAGGCTTTTTCGAGTTCAGCTAAGGCTTTTGCCGCCCTTTCCGAATCCGTATTGTAAGTATCAAGCCATTCCTGCATCCAAGAATATTCCCAAAGGTTAGATGCTCTTGTATCGCCATATCCTATCTGAAAAGACGCTCCCGTATCTTCGCCTTCCAAAGCATCAGGCGGCGTAAAGCCCTCCGGCCAATTCAAACTCTCAATGGTCGTTAGGTATTCTTCTTCAATGGTAGCAAAGTCCGTGAAACCTCTTGTGTTTGTGTCGGAGTCCGAAGAAGTGGAGCAGCCTGCCAGCATAATCACCAGCAAAGAAATCATAACACACAATAACAGTCTGTACGGTCTTTCGGATTTTGAGATTGTTCGTTTCATTTTGTTTCCTCCTTGAATTGAGTTTTATTATCTAAGAGCCAATGCAGGCTCTAATTTTGCTGCTTTCAATGCTGGTAATAATCCGCCCAATAATGCTGTAAGCACAGACACAGCAACTGCAACAACAGCAACGCTGATTGGATAACTCGGTGTTCCCACCGGGGAATCCACAGGGAGCAACGCTCCAATACAATGCACCAAAATCAGCGAAATCAAAATAGCTGCAAAGCAAACGAATATTGATAAAATCAACTGTGAGCCTAAAACCAATGCCACAATATTTGTTCGTGAAGCACCTATCGCTCTGCGGATCAGCAACTCATGTGTGCGCTGTTCCAATGAAGATAGTCCGATATTGATCTGCCCTAATACGGAAACAAACAGCAACAAAAGCGAAGTAACCAAAAGCCCTAATTGCAGTATGGACAATACCGAATCATAGGTATCTCCAATATCACTCCGCCCAGCACTTTCCCAGTAACCGCCAATGGTATCAGTCAAAATGTCGCCAAGGGCAGAATGTATCTGTTCGATTGTCAGTCCTGTTGTGGGATGCCAATACACATTTGCATTTTGTACTTGCCACATTGCTGGTGCGAAATTGAGGATCGCCGCAGAATCCGCATAGATAGTCGGAAAATCCCTGCCATCGTTTACTACTCCGACAATATTGAATGGGGTTAACGAAAGTGTGCTTTTTACATTTCCTGCAGCATAGGGCGAATCATTAAAATAGTTTTTAGCTTCTTTGTTTATGACCACTTCAAGCGATCCGCCCTCACTCGAAGGCTCTAACCATCTACCGGATGTCATTGGAAGATTATAGACTTGACTATATGCCTCCGTGGTGCAAACTAAATCAAAAGCCATCAGGTTTTGGTAAACATCATTCGGCGGTATTGGCGTTAAATCTTTCATTGGTGCAAATCGAATATCTTCTCCCATAGAAAAAGTAACAGCGGCTACATCATCAATGGCTTCAAATCTCTGGAATAATTGTTCCATTTTATTTCTATCGTGAAAATCGGATTCCGTTATCACGAATGAGTAAGTAGGTGACCAGCCATATACCTGTGCGTTTACGGAAATCAAATACTCCCGTCCAAGCGTACCAACTAATACCGATCCAAGCATTGCGATAATGCCTACAAGCATTGAAACACTTGTCAGAATACTTCTAAGTGGAGACAGACGAAGGTCTTTAAGTATCATTTTTAGCACAAGTTATCCTCCCTCCATCCATTTCAAAAATCGTATCACAGGTATCTGCAATATCAGGATCGTGCGTAACCAACAGCAGCATAATTCCATTTTCTTTTACGACGCTGTGCAACAGTTCCATAATCTGCGTTCCCGTCTTTTTATCCAACGCTCCCGTAGGCTCATCACATAAAATGGCTTCCGGAGATACTGCAAGCGCCCTTGCGATTGCAACTCTTTGTTGTTCACCGCCGGACAAATTGATTGGGTAATCATTTTCCTTGCTTTCTAAGCCGACACTTTTTAGCAAGCCTGTAATTATCTCGTGACGCTGTTTGGCGGTAAACGACTTTTTGGCATAGAGTAGGGGTAATTCGATATTTTCCCATACCCGCAAGTGCTTAATCAGAGAGTAGTTCTGAAATACAAATCCGATATTATTGGCTCGCAGTATAGACAGATCACGGTCTTTCAAAGCAGAAATAGATATACCATCATAAAGGTACTCGCCCTCATATTCCCGATTTAACAAGCCAATAATGGATATAAGGCTTGTTTTGCCTGAGCCGGACTTTCCGACAATGGCATAACTGCGCCCTCGTTGCAATTCCATATTAGCGTTGGTTACTGTTGTCAGCATATCGCCATTATTCAATTTGACGCTTGCTTTCAAATCCTTTATTTTGATTAAAGTCTTTTCGGAAATTCCTTTCATTTTATCAAATCCCCCTCGGATCAAGGTTTGGCGGAGTAGCAGAAACTACATCGCCCTCCTCTAAGCCGGACAGTATTTCTATATTGGCTCCGTCTGTCACACCCAATGTCACTTTTGTTTCCACTCTTTCTCCATTCGGAGTAATTACAGTAACCAATCCCGTCCCTTGTCTACCCGCTATTACCGACAGCGGCAATATAAGGACATCATTTCTCGTTGTCGCCGTTATGACTACCGTTGCACTTTGCCCCGATTTCACATCGACTGTTTGACTGATCAAGCATTGCAGAATGCCCTCTTGCGGCACGATTCCCGTAAACGCATTTTCATCTGCGGCAGGCGACACCACGGCAATCATATCGGTTGGTCCTACACCATCATATACTTGAAATTTTGCTTTCAACTCTGCATACTCCGGTAAGGTACTCAAAAAATTATCTGCCTCTACATTGAGGGCAAATCCTGTATAATGCACTATCGCTACGGGATAATTACTCGGTACGCTTTCATTGGATGGGGCAATAGAGGTAATTGTACCATCCACCGGAGATTTCAATTCTTTGCCGTTCACAGTTCCAATAATTTGCCCGGCAGTGATTTTTTCTTCTAATTCTACCGCTGTATTAAATATGCCATTTTCGGGTGAGAAAATAATAAACGGTACTGCCGGAACAATAGTCGTTTGCGTTGAAACGGTTGGAGTAATTGTCCCTCGTACAACTGATACCGTTTTTTCTGCGGATGTTGCGCTATCTGTAAGATTGTTTTCGTCTGTCTGCCCAATTGCAGAGCAGGCAGATAGCGTAAATACAAGAAACAAAATAGAACATAGCAGCATTTGTTTTCTTAGCAACTTCATCATTCCTCCTTATGCTGTATCACAAAAAATACGAGCCTCTATCTTGATACTTTTATTGTACCAAAACAGAAGCCCGTATTTTCTTGATTGCTCGTAAGATATTCCTCTTTTTTTCTATGCAAATTCTTACAATTTTCCTACGCCAACGGCAAAGTAATTGAAAACTTGTTTTGATCCTCTTGGCTCTCTGCAACGATTGTACCATTGTGTAGTTCAACAATCTGCTTTGCAATCGCCAAACCTAATCCAGCTCCTCCACTGCTTGTACTTCTCGCTGCGTCAAGCCGATAAAACTGCTCGAAAATCCTGTTTAACTTTTCTTCCGGCAGAGTATCGCCGTGGTTACAAAAAATAATGCTGACCGTATCTTCCTGACATTGTGCGCTGATCGTGATATCCGTATTTTCAAAACTGTAGATAACCGCATTTCTCAAAAGGTTATCAAAAACACGCTGAATTTTGTCTGCGTCACATCGAAGCATTATATCATCATCAACACAAAGATTACATTGCAAATTCTTTGATTTGAGCATAGGCTTAAATTCATATACAAGTTGCTCCAGCAGGCGAGTTAAATTGATTTTCGTGTATTGTAATGTAATATCGTATATATTGAATCGTGTTATCTCGAAAAACTCGTTAATCAGATCCTCTAACCGTTCTGCCTTACCAAGAGTGATTGAAAGGTACTTTTCTCGAAGTTCCTTTGAGATTTGCGACTCATCACGCAGTAAAGTAAGATACCCGATTACAGAAGAAAGCGGTGTTTTCAAATCGTGTGCAAGATACATAATCAGGTCATTTTTTCGCTGCTCATTTTCTTTTGCAAGCCTTGCATTACTTTCAGCCTCTTGTTTTAACTGATTGATGTTAGCGGCGATTTCACTCAACTCCGGGGACATTTCAATGTAACTGACATTCTGATCGAACATTTTTCCTGTCGCAGCCTGTACCTCGTACACATAGGCGACTACTTTTTTCAAAAGTAGGTATGTCATGTATATAATACAGCCACCCCACACGATTACAGCCACTATATAAAGATATACTGTTCTGTAATACAAGTAATAATACAAAACATACTTGCGGAGAATTTCCTCTGCCATAATTCCTAAAAGAAAAGTACCGCCAAAAATAAGCACAGAGCAAATCGCACATTGAATTACATACCCTTTGAACAAGGTAGAGAGCAGATAGTTTTTTTCTTTTTTATTCAATTTCATACCCTACCCCCCAAACAGTTTTAATGAACTTCGGATTTTTTGAAGGTTCATTCAATTTTTCCCGAAGCCGCCCAATGTGCGCCATTACCGTATTGTTACTGTTGCGAAGATACTTTTCTTTCCACACGGCTTCAAATAATTCCTCCGAGGCGACAACTTTACCCTGATGTTCGCACAGATACCACAGAATAGAAAACTCCAACGGAGTCAAGGCTATTTCTTTGCCATACAAGTAGCACTTGTGGCTGACTCTGTTTATCAGTAGACCTCTGATGTCATACTCGTCTTTTTCTTCGGATTGGCTCAAATTAGGACTGTTATAGCTCTGATAACGCCTTAATTGCGTCTTTACTCTTGCCACAACCTCTAAAGGATTAAACGGTTTCGTTATATAATCATCCGCACCAATCGTAAGCCCCATAATCTTGTCGCTATCCTCAATTTTGGCGGTAAGCATAATAATAGGGAAGTAAAACTTTTCCCGAATTTTTTGGCAAAGTCGAAAACCATCAATATCCGGCAGCATAATATCAAGTATCGCTAAATCAATCTGCGACTGTTTGATACATTTCATCGCCTCTAACCCATTATAACATTTATATACTGAATAACCATCGTTACTCAAATACACTTCAAGCAGATCAACGATTTCTTTTTCGTCATCCACAATTAAAATCTTCTTGTTCATTGATCCTACACCTCATTTTCGGGTACGGCTTCCATTATGTCGCCAAAATCACACTCTAAGTATTCGCATATATTCAACAGCACGGGAAGGGTAACATTTTCATTTTTTCCGAGTTTCGCAAATGTACTTTTGCTTGCCCCGACCGCTTCTCGTAATTGACTCTTTTTCATTCCCTTGTCAATCAGAAGTTTCCAAAGTTTGTTGTACCGTACTTTCATTTCCGCACCTCCACCCAAATATAGTTTGTATTATAGCACTTTGAGAGTGAAATCGCAATTATTAAGTCTGTATTTTGAGACTTTTAGTTTTCAAACCGGCACAATATCTTTCTGATATGTAATCCAACCGCCTGCAAAATGCAGGCGGCTTGTGTATTTTAATAGGCAGGTGCGCCGTAGCCAAGAATCTCGTAATAACCGATAGAATACTCATTGACTCGGCAACTGTCGCCGGAGTTGCCCTCGACCGTATAAACCTTGCCGTTTTCGACCTTTTGAACAATACCCGTATGGTCGGATAATCCATCCTGACCACTTTCGTCTGCCCAATCGAAGAAAATAATCATTCCGGGGGCAGGCTCGGCGCTGCCATCCAGCCATTGTCCACGATCCTTAAACCATTGTACTCCGTTGACACAGCCTGCATATTTTGGGATAACTCCAGCGTCGATATAGCCGCACTCGTTGGCACACCAAGATACAAAGCAAGCACACCATTCTACACGGGAGTTAAAACCGTACCACGACCAATACGGCTGACCGCCCACATTGCCAACCAGAGAGAGTGCAACGGTCACGATCTGTCCGTCGCCGCCTGTAATGCCGTAAAGCACCTGTGACCAAAGGTAATTGTTTTCATCTGCAAGCAGTTCAGCGAGGTAGCCTTTCTGTTCTTCGTTAAAACCATATTGCGCCGCCATTTCCTCGGCAGTCTTGTGGCTGACGGTAATATACAGATAGGTTTGTGTGACCGTGCTTTCAGTTTCCACGATATTACCGTGTCCGTCATCGGTTTCGGTAATAACTGTTTCGGTCTTGCTCTCTGTTCGGGAAGATATTTGATTCATCTCCCAAAAGATGTCTTTTAAGAGTTGCTTTTTGCCATCGTCCATTGTGGCAACCTCTTGGGGGTTATCTTGATCCGTATTCGTTTTTACAGAGTAAACGGCAAGCACCTCTTTCCAAACGGCTCTGCTGCCACTCATTTCAAGAACATCATAGGATACCGAGTTCTTTTCCTCTTGCAGCTTGGTATCGTATCTGCAAGTGCTCCGGCAATCATAGCCTTTACCCTGATATCCTCCAGCATAAGAAGTTCTTTCACACCAAACTCTTCGCCAAATACATCCTGATATCTCCGTAAATCATCCAAAAGATATTCCGGTTTTAAATCTCTATCAATTTCCCTCCTTTTGTCTTCACCATATAAACACCAATCCATATTCTTTTCTCCTCCAACTTCAAAAAATTGGGGACTGCTCTGCACAGTCCCCATAAGCCATCGTTTTCTTTTCACTTTATAATGCTGTAGCAAGATCTCTCGCCTTACTCTTTGGGATTGTATCCGTCCCTTTTGCCTTGATTTCTGCCTTAGCTTTCTCCAATCTTCCATGGATTCCACCTTTTACTTCCGCTTTTTCGGCTACTTTTTCTTTCTCCAGACGTGCTTCCCTGCGCTCAGCATTTTCCAATACTGCGGTCTTTTTGTCACAGAACTGAACCTTATCAGAAAGCTGTTCCTGTCTTTCCACTTGTGTCTCATTGACTTCCTGTACCATCGCATTTAATTCTGGAACCTGTAAAATACCGTTATCCGGGAGAATCAGCACTTCATGAACGGAAGATGGGATGACAAAGTAATCACTTCCCAGGCATTCCCCAATCTGTTTTCGAATATCTTCCTGCAGTAACAGGGAAGCTCCATTCATCTTAGATTCATTGGTAAGGCAGAACATTGGATTCTCCACAGTTTCCATATCCAGTTTTTCATTCAAAAGATTCTTCGGTGTTCCTCCAAAAATCATAGATTCGATAATCTGTGTCATATCCACCAGTTGCACGCCTCTGTTCTTATCTGCCATCATCGCATCTGCCTGAATCTGTTCGACAGATACTCCCCATTCGTTCATCAGAGAAACAGTTACTGGAATACTGCTGATTCCCTCTCCATTTTCCTCCAGATTTACTGCATAATAAGCTGCAAAATCTCCGTGTTCTGTGACTACTTTGTCTGCCAAACGATCGGTATTCCATTCTTTGTCACAAATTCTCATCTGTAATTTGTCCTTCATCTTTTCATAATCAAGAATATCCGGAACTCCCATATCAAAAAATTCTGCTTTACCCTGTGCTTCAATACGCATATCAGCTACATCCCCAACACAAGAATCTACATCTTTCCCATTGATATATTCCTGGTAGAGGGAATCCAGATAGACCGTCGGTACGATTCTCTGATCTCCGTTTGGAATCGTAATACCTGTCAGCTTCAAACCGTTGTTTTTTTCTACTTCCTGAAGTTTAATTTCTGCGTCCCTGTAAGACTCTGGCAGATACTCCTTTACATTGTCTTTGACATATTCATAAAATTCTTTTCTGTTCATCATACGCTTTTACCCCTTTC
>OHUK01000704.1_pt1 | contig 15354 bp, 16 predicted proteins | sample 1579201 | NCBI WGS metagenome assembly OHUK01 (sample SAMEA3879528, study PRJEB24766) | human gut metagenome | biome: human-associated habitat; feature: feces | place: USA | collected 1985/1987 | reverse complement strand
TGGCCCGGTCTGAAGGCCGTGGGTATCAGCAAGGAGCAACTGGAAGCGGACGGCAGCCTCGACCTGTTGTTGCAAGGCAAGGAGTCGGAAATCATCCCGTTGAGACTTTGTACCCCGGTTATCAGCCTGACCATGGACGCCACACTCAAACTGGTACCCGGTGACAACAACAAGCCAATCATGGAAATCAACGGCCTCCGCCAGGAGGAACCTTCAAAGAAATAACAAAAAAATAAAACAAGTTTAACCTATCCCCCGTACCGCCCAATCCGGTACGGGACATCAAAAAAGAAGAATATGATCGCAATAGTGACTGACAGGCCCAACGTGGGCAGAGAGATAGCAAGAGTGTTGGGAGCCGGCAGAAAAGAGAACGGTTATATGACCGGGAACGGCTACATGGTGACATGGACATACGGCAACATGCTCTCCCTGGCAATGCCGAAGGATTCAGGGACAGCCCGTGTGGAATGGAAAGACTTTCCCCTGCTGCCGCCTTCCTTCCTGACAGTAAGGCACGTGAAGACGGATACCGGGTGGCATCCCGACATCAATGCGGTGCTCCAGTTGAAAGTGATAGCCAAGGTGCTCAACGCATGCGACACCATCATCGCGGCAACCGATGCCTCCCGGGAGGGAGAGATGCTGTTCCGCCATCTTTACGGTTTTCTGGGATGCAAACAACCCTGCCTCCGCCTTTGGATCTCGTCTCTGACGGACGAGGCCATCACGGAAGGCATGGCGAACCTCCTTCCATGTGACCGGTTCGACAACCTGTTCCAGGCGGCGGACAGCCGTAACCGGGCGGACTGGCTCCTGGGGGTCAATTCAAGCCATGCCATCTGCAAGGCGGTAGGCTTCGGGAACAATTCGCTGGGCAGGGTACAGACCCCCGTACTGGCGGAGATATGCAGACGGTACCGGGAGAGGGAGAACCACATGCCGGCTGACAGCTGGCCCGTATTCATCAGCCTGTGCAAGAATGACCGTATCCTAAAGATGCGCCACGTGGACGACCTTGTGGCCCGCCGAGAGGCACTGGCATTGTACGAGGATTGCAAGGCGGCAAAGAACGCCCGCATCACAGCGGTAGGGAAACGGACGGAGGAAATCGGGACACCGGCACTTTACAACCTGGCCGAACTACAGAAAGACGTGAACCGTTACCACGGCCTGACGGCCATACAGGTGCAGGAGATTGCACAGAGCCTGTACGAGAAGAGGCTGATTTCCTATCCGCGCACCTCCAGTCGCCTGTTGCCAAAGGATGTATATGACACGTTGCCGCCTGTCATGGAGAAGATGCTCTCCCGCAAGGAGTTCCGACGATATGCCGGTATGGTTGACCTTGCCGCGCCGCAGGACAGCATTGGGGCACAAGACACCATAGAGCATCATGCCATCATCATCACAGGCATACAGCCCGGTAAATTGGGCTGGGAGGAAATGCTGGTTTACACGCTCATTGTCGGCAGGGTGCTTGAAACGTTCATGCCGCCCTGCAAGGTGGAATACACAACCGTCGATGCGGTGTGTGCCGCACGTAAATTCCGCATCCGTACATACCGCATCCTGGAAAAAGGATGGCTCGGAATCTTTGAGAGGGAACATATTGTCGCAAAAGGCTGTATGCCTTACCAGGTGATGCCGGATCTTTTTCAGGAAGAGATACTGCCGGTGGCAGGGTGCAGCCTTATACATAAGAAATCGTTACCGGTCTCCCCTTATACGGACGAGGAACTGGTGGACTACATGGACAAGGCCGGACTGGGCACCGTCTCCACCCGCACGAATATCCTCCGCACGCTGTTGGAACGTAAATACATCCGTTATTCGGGTAAATATATCGTCCCGACCCCTAAAGGGCTTCTCCTGTATGAGACGGTACGCGGTATGAAGGTGGCCGACGCCTCCCTCACTTCGGGCTGGGAAACTGAACTGGCACGGATAGAACGGGGGGAACTCTCACAGGAGGAGTTCCTGGACGGCGTGCTGGAAACGGTAAATGAGGTGACAGGCGAGATATTCCGGAACCATCCGGTGGAAAAGCGGCCACAGGGAACCATATAAACAAATGTCAAAGCCAACAAGACAAGGGAAGTGCAGACGTCTGTCTGTACTTCCTTTTTTATATGTGCAAGATACGTTTTTCCGATTTTAAGCGGCAAAGGTCTTGGATTGCCTCGTTTTTGCCGCAAGGCGGCCCCCTTTGGGGGCTTGGTTGGTCAAAAGAAAATCATCCTCGCTTCGCTGCGGTATTTTCTTTTGCCAAGCCTTGCGCAAAAAGGCAATCCAAGGGCCGGAGGCCTATAAAATCGGGAAAACATATCCCGATGGGATTATTCATTCTTAAAAATTTAAAGATATGAAACTGCGACTCATCGAAAACATCTGCAAGCGAGTGGTCTCACTGGTCCTGCTTACGGGAATATGCCTGCTCTACAGCAAGGGAATCATTCCCATGTACCTGATCGTCCTGTTCCTTTTGTCGGGAACGCTCATCAGCCTCCTTTTCAGGACGTTCACCCTCATTGTAAAAATAATTATCGCCCTGACCGTCATGGGCATGCTTGTATAATCCTTAAAGCATAAAGACATGAAAACCGCTACATTCACCCCGCCGGCTCCGGTCATGCCGGCCGCATGGCCCGCCACAAGCCGTGTGAGACCTGTAAAAAAACGGATTCCCGATACGACAGACGGGCCGAAACGTATCGGCTACTATCTGGAACCGTTGAGGGGCATCGCCTCGAATCCGGACAGGCAGAGAATCCTGAAGGATTTTTTCAAGGAAACCTATGTATAACATTTAAAATTTTACCATTATGTTTTTTCAGGCAATCAACCAAATGATCACGGCAGGCACAGACCTGAGTATCAACATCAGACGAGTAAACAACAACCTGACGGTGGCCGTTGTTCCCAGACGGTCGGGGGTAAAGGACGGGGAACGCATTATCCCGCTCATCCTGAACGGCACGCCGGAAGAGCTGGATGCGGGCTTCCTGCAGGCCGTCGGCACACCTGTACAGAAAGCGCAGGGCATCCTTACCAACCTGGAAGCGTTCGAGAAGCAGGCGGAACAGGCAGCCTCACAAAGCAAAGCCGCCAGGTCAGCGGCGGAGAAAGAGTCCAAAGAGGTCCGCGAGAAACGGGAAAAGATGGAAAAACTGCTTAAGAAGGCGGAGGATGCCATGACCGGCAAACGCTATTCCGAAGCGTTGACATGGCTCAAGCAGGCAAAGATACTGGCACTTCCGGACAAACAGAAGGAAATTGACGTGAAGATGGCGGAGGTACAGAAAAAGGCATCGGAGGGAAGCCTGTTCGGCATGGAACAACCGCCAATGTCCAAGCCGCAGCCGGCTCCACAACAGACGGCATCGCAACCGGCGGCAGCCCCGGCATCGCAATACCGAAGCGGAGAGCAAATCCCGATGTTTTTGCCCGAGCAGCCGGCTCCGATTCCGCAACCCATTTCACAACAGCAACCGCCCCGGCCGGCTGCACGTTCAGGACAGCAAATACCATTTGCCGGACAGCCGCAAACACAACCCGTACAATATACTGCGGCCGCACCACAAGCGCAACCGGTCCCGCAACAGGCAGTTCCACAACCGCAAGGAATCCAATTCCATCAACCGGTACAGATGCCACAGCCACGGTATGCACCGGTACAGGAGGCCGCAAGAACTCATGAGGAGCGTGAATACCTCCGGCAACCGCAAGAGGCTGCAATGTACAACTTCGACAAGGACTGCGAGGATGACCGGGAACTGCTCAGGGAAGACCCGTACGCGGAATATCCGGACTTCCCGAAGGAATGCCGCATGACGGACATGGCACAAATGGACATGGTATATTGTTAAACCTTATAAAAGAAGAGAAATTATGGCACTTGAAATCAAAGGATTGCAGAGAATTTTCAAATTCAGGAAGGACTCTAAAGAACTGGTATTGAGCGACCCGGACAGTAGCCTGTCCGTAAACGAGGTGATGGACTTCTACTCCATGACCTATCCCGAACTGACAACGGCGACCGTCCACGGACCGGAATGGGAAGAGGACAAGGCGGTCTACCGCTTCAAGACAACCATCGGAGTGAAAGGATAAGCGTATGGACAAGAGAAAGAAAAAGGAGGACAAACCATGCAGACAGCTCTCAGAATCAGCCAAGGAGAATCTGGCAGGACTCATTATCCGTTTGGCCAGCCCGTCAGACATCCGAAGAGGAACATCGGGACAAAAAAGGAGGATACTGCCGCCACAGGGAAGCGTCATGATTTTCTGACAGATAAAATTCCTCCCCTCGCACCGGATTTCTGGCATAAGGACGGATATGACGGTTCCCCGGTCAATCTCACGACACCGGAGAATTTTGACTATCTCTACCAATCGGCATCGAACTATGCCGGACTTATGGGTATAAAGCTCCCTTTCCGATACAGGAAAGGGGGCAGCCCCCGTCTGAAAATCACCGAACTGTACAAGGCGATGGACGAGAGCGTGCCGGAATGTGTCAATCTGGAAGAGAAAGAAGGAAGGCTCCATTTCTGTCTGTTCCGCCATCACGACTGGCCGGAACCCGAGCTGTTCTGGATTCCCATCGACTTTACGGAACGGCTTCCCGTACCATTGAGGAACATTGTCAGGGAGTTCATCCGGCAATTCGTCCGGCATCACGGAGTCTGCAATGTCACCGAGGCGTTTTGCTATGACTTCGCCATAGAGGAACTGGAAGACTGGGAAAACCGGGATTCCGACGCTTCCCCGAAAGAAATCAGGGCGAACAGGCGGCTGGCGGATTCCTACCAGTCAGGAAAACGGGCGAAAGCGCTCAAACGGATGTCGGGGAAACCGTTCTGCAACTCTCTGGAAGAGGCTGTACGGAATTACCGGACCCAAAAGGGGAAGGAGCAAAAACTGCTGGAATTGATAAGGGAGGGCATGGCACTGATCACCCCGGAAAGCCCGGACCTCACAGACTACCTGTACGATTGGGCGTATGAGGAGGAGCGTGATTTTTACCCGGTGGGAATGGAAAGCCAGGTCATGCTGGTCTACTCTACCGATGACACGCTGGCTGAATGCATGAAAGGGTTCATGAACTCGGACTACCAGGAGACTTATGCCCTTACCCCGGTCACATACAGGTTTCTGACACCGGAAACGGACTGTCTCTTCCAAATGGGCGACTACCCGGAAAGGCTTTCAAAATGGCTGGCACGTTTTACAAAACATATAGCTGACAACTTCTAAAATGAACGATATGAATGAACTGACCAACAAACTGCAACAGGTGATGGTGCCCAAGGCGGCACTGATCGCGTATGAATACCGTGAGAACCGCTATGGGAACGGAATGCATTACCTCGAACTGCATCCTATCAATGACAGGGGCAGGATGGAGGCTGCCGTTCCCGTCACCTATGAGTTCATGAACGCCCTGGTGGAATCCTATACGGATGACAGGCGGAACGTGCCGCACGGGAAAATCCCCGCCAACATGCTGTGGTGTGATACCCGTAAGGGGCACGAGAGGTACATCTGGTACAATCCTCCGGGAAAACGGCGGATGTTCTTTGCCGGAAGCCTGAATATTCCTGACGGGATATTCCATGTGCCCGGCGTGATCTACAAGGTTTCCGGTGACAGGCTGGACATTTTCTCCTACAAGGGGGAAAAACCGGTGGAAAACAGCCCGCTTTTCCTCGCCCCTTTCTTCAATGTCACGGGCAGCAGTGTCTGTCTGGGAAATGCCACGTTGACTCCCCCGGAAGACATGACTTTCTCAAAACTCCTCGAGTATTGGGAAAAACGTTTCTGGTTCAGCGAGTTCTCCCATCTGGGAGGAAGCAGGAACCCGACCGGAAGCAACCTGGTCTCGGTAACGGAAAAGGCACGCGCCAATCCGTTTGACGAGAACGAACTGAAACCCATGAACAAACAACTTAAAGACTTACTGGCATGAAAAAGATTCATTATACAGACAGGTACCTGCTCAATCCCTACCATCCCGTGACCGTCTTCGTAATCGGTGCGGGCGGAACAGGCTCACAGGTGGCCACCGGCCTGGCGCGGATGAGCGTGGCATTGCAGGCACTCGGACATCCGGGACTGCACGTGACGGTCTTCGACCCCGATACCGTCACGGAAGCGAACATCGGACGCCAGCTGTTCAGCGGATCGGAACTCGGATTGAACAAGGCTGCGGCACTCGCGACCCGCATCAACCGTTTTTTCGGCTTCTCGTGGGAGGCAAAGGGGCAGCGTTATCCGCTGAAAGCCTCCGCAGACCGGGAAGAACCCGCCCTGGCGAACATCATCGTCACCTGTACCGACAACATCCGTTCCCGGATGAACCTCTGGCGGTTCCTGAAGAAACACCGGGAACACACTTCCAACAACGAGCGGTCACCCATATACTGGATGGACTTCGGCAATGCCCGGACCACCGGACAGGTTCTGATAGGGAACATCCGTGGTAAGATTCTCCAGCCCGTCTCCAACGAATACCTGCCCATTCCCCGCATGAATGTCATTACCGAAGAGGTACGCTACTCCACCATCAAGGAAAAGGATTCGGGGCCGAGCTGCTCGCTGGCGGAAGCCTTGCAGAAGCAGGATCTTTTCATCAATTCCATACTGGCACAAACCGGCTGCGACATCCTGTGGCGTATGCTCAGGGAAGGAAGGACATTCTACCGGGGAGCCTATCTCAATCTCGATACGCTACGGATAAATCCCATTCCGGTATAGACAACAACCGTCAGTTTTCTTTTATGCATGGCAAGGATGCATAAAAGAAAACTGACGGTTCCTGATTGTTCCCGCCGTGCGGTTCAGCCTTTCAGCCTCACGGCACTTGCCACTCCCTTGTCCGTCATGACCAGCTCGTACCGATCCAGCCTTTCATAGAGCTTGCCCAATGTCTTGCATCCATATCTCCTGACCTTGAATTTGGGCATCATTTTTTTTAATGCGCCGCCGATCAGTGAAAGGGAAACCTCCTCTTTGCCGTCAGCCGCCTGCCGGAAAGCCTTGTCGAAATACTCCATGTCCCTTTGGATAAAAAATTCGGGAGTATTGTCCGAAAACTTGTTTTCCTTCCGGTCGGCATACAGGAACACAGAACAGGACCGTACCAGTGATACGGGAGTCTTATCCTCCCCATATCCCAGCACCTTCAATCCGGCTTCCCGTATCCGTTGGGCAAGCAGGCTGTAGTCACCGTCACTGGCTACCAGACAGAAACAGTCCACCCGACCGTCACGAAGAATGTCCATCGCGTCTATGACCAGTGCAATATCGGTCGTGTTCTTTCCGGGAACATGGGAGGAAGCCTGTACGAGCCTGAATCCATGCTCCCGGGCAGTTCCCTTCCACGCGGAAAGCGCTTTCCTCGTCCAGTCTCCATAAACTCGTCTCACGACGGCATCCCCATAACGGGAAACAAAGCCCATTATATCCTCCATCTTCTCAAAGGAGGCGTTATCCCCGTCAATAAGGACTGCGACGGCATATCTAGAATTGGTATTTGTCTTCATAACAACTGTTTATGAAACAAAGTTAGCATAACTTCCGCATATTGATACTCCCACGCTCATTTTTTCTTTCCACGTTTCAGCAAGAATTCTTGTATTTCCGAGCTTCTGTAGAAGTTCTTTCCGTTATCGTCCGTCTGGTAATAGCGGATCAGCCCTTTTTCCCGGTAGCGGGCGACTGTCCGCAACGACACGTTGAGCAGCCTGGCTATGTCATAGTTGTCCAAAAGCTCGTCCCCGTTCATGAAATCCTTCACACGCCCCATCCTGTCCAGTTTCTTCTCTATGCGGTCAAAACCTTCCACTATGGTCATTATCATTTTCTCAAGCACTTCATTGTCTATATACATCATGGCGTATCTCTCCTGTCTTTTAAAGGTTATTACTGAAATACCCTTTCTTGTGCGCACTTTCGAGAGTATATGCCATCTTTAGTGAAAAATCTATGCCGGAATGCCGATCTTAACTTAATTATAGATTGTATTATGTTAAGAATCAAACAAATAACATTTTATGATTTTTATCGGTGAATGGTAAGTGTAAAATTTTGAAGTGTAAAACTGTAAAGTCCGAATGTAAACTTTACAATTTACAGGTAATATCCCGCCTATGTTCTTAAAACCGGGTAAATTGATGACGCTTCCACACAAGGAATTCAACATATATAATTGATGATAATATTTATTTCGGAGCATTTTCCTGAAGTTTGATTCTGCAGCCCTCTGTTACATATGACGTTTAATGACATCTGATGTCATTTGACGACATCCTTTTGGAGGTGAGTATCCCCTTCCATATTTTCGTATCCGACAAAAAAAGTACAGTTTATGGAGTTTGTATGTATCGAGGCTAAAACATTCATGGAAATGAATGAGGCTCTGGAAGCCGTTGCAAGAAAAATGTGTGAAACATGTGGAAATGGCATATCCGGTATGGACGACTGGATTGACAACCAGGAGGCTTGCATGCTCATGGATGTCTCTCCCGGAAAGATGTTACAGCTTCGCAGAAGCAGGGCCATCCCTTACAGTTATATAGACCGTAAGGTGTATTACAAGCGTCAGGATATTATCCGTTTTATGGAAAACAATATTCACCGTATAACCCTTTAGAAGTGCTATGATTCAAGCCCTGTTGACCAAAGAAACCCCGGAAATCATTCGTTTTTTCCGGAACATAGACATCCTGTCCGGAATACTGCACAAGCAGGAGGAGAAATTGCGTCCGGTTCTGAACGGAGAACGTTACATTACGGACTATGAGCTTGCCGAACAGTTGAAACTGACACGCAGGACGCTGGCAGAGTACAGGATAAACGGCAAACTGCCTTACTACAAGATAGGAGGCAAATTACTATATAAGGAGAAGGACATCCTTGCTTTGCTGGAAAGAAACAGGGTGGAGGCGTTTGATGACCGGTAATGTCCGTTTGGGAAATATCCGGACTTCAAGTGCTTCCTTATACGGTCCAATGTAAGATAAATGGGCCTAGGAATCTTTTAAAAACAGATTTTCCCTGGCGGATTTTATTGGGTGGATATATCAGGTTGGCGGGGTAAAGGTTTTCCACATTGGAATCAAGCAGTGTTCCGCATTTCTGTTTCTTACCTGCAAAGGTAGCCTTTTGCCCCTGATCGAGCAAGGCGGTCCTTCGGACCGATTGGCTGAAAAAATCATCCTCGCTTCGCTGCGGTATTTTTTCGCCAAGCCTTGCACAATCAGGGCAAAAGACAAACGGATGCATATAAGAAAAGAAATACCGGCTTTACCAAAGCCGGGCATGTTTAACCACAAAATAAAAAAGATCATGATTCAAACAAAAAACAAGTATTGCAAGGAAACATTCATCCGCCTGAACTACTGGTATGACCGGATACACGGGCTTGTCCGGGAAGACATAGAGAAAGTGAACGCAATGGTGGAACACATCGAAAAGACACGTTCCGACCGGTATCCCCGTACAGGTGACAGCCTGTTCTTTATTTCCGGATACGGTGAACGCTCCCGGCCGTTCTTCGTAGATGCCGTGTATGGAGATAACATTGTGCTCCGGAATTTCTCCCGTGTCCCGTTCGTGTCCCGGGATAAGAAGGGTGTCAAATGCGATATGCATGGCGGTGAGTGTGTGTTGGTAAAGGCTGGCGATGTAAGGTTCAAGGCATGGACCACCGGCCGTTTCAAGCATTGGGGGCATTACGGGGCATGTGAGAACGGGGAGGTTTACTACGATGCGAAAATAGCCCTGTGGGAATGTGGCGCACCTGAACAGCCGGAAAGCCGGGAATGGTTCAAAATCCATATCCGCAAAAACACCCGGCCGGTCGGGGATATGTACACCGGAGAAATATCCTGCAAGGATGAGGATGGACTCAAGCAATTTATCGATGACCATGAAGGTTTCATATTCGCAGAAGAGGATTCCCTGGAAATGGTCATACTATGTTTCAGGCACTCCGACATGAGGATTTCCCCGGAAGAATGGGAAAAGATGGACTGTCCGGTATCCGTGCGTGAGATATACGGACAGATGCAGGAAGTAAAGATCGTAAAAGACCATAAAACACATCTGACCACATTCTACTATTAACACAGGATCGCCACATTAAAAATCACCCTGCTTCCTGCCACATGCGGCAGGAAGGAAACAAGGGGATATCATCTGACAGTCTTTTCAATTCTTCTATTATTATATATGGAGCTGATTGTTTTTCCCGCACAGATATTCATTCAGGTCCTTATATCCGGAATATTCATGCGAGAGATCACATATACGGATTCCGTATTTCTCCTTTAATGCCTGCACCGCATTTTTTCCGGCGGTATCATTGTCCAGACAGCAACAGATGCCGTCATATCGTGCAAGGAAAGAAAAAGCCTTCTGTAAGTTACTGACAGAATTCAACACTATATAATCCCCCTCTTCCAAGGATGGATAAGCCGGCCTGAAAGACAGAAAATCCATAAACCCCTCAAAAATATAGCAAATCCCGCTCTCCGGTGAGCTGATGATACAGGTGATGTCCTTGGGAGCGATACAAGCCTTGAAATACCTGTTCCTGATTTCGTACCCTCCGGAAATATTAGGGAAAGCGATGGCAAAATAATTTTTCCCGTTCCGATTAAAATGAGCCTCCTTGCATACTTTTCGGGCCGTTTCCGTATCAATGCACCGTTCCTCCAGATAGGCAAGCAGTATCCGGTTGGCAAGAGGAGTGATTTTCAAGTCCTGAAAGGCGGGATACGCTTTTTCAAAAGGGCAGGAGACAGTAACCGACTTCAAAACCTTCCTTTTATCCTCAATACACCGTAACACACGGCTTACATCCTGTGTCCGATAAATCTCCTTGGCTAATGTTATAATATTCCCTCCCTTCCCCAGACCGAAGTCATACCATAGTTCCTTATGGAGGTCTACCTTGAAAGAGGCCTCCTTTTCCGTCCTGAAGGGCGATTTGTACCATACGCTGTTCCCACGCTGTATTACCGGTTCATGTCCGAATCCGGCTAAAAAATCAACAAGCCTGATGTTCTTTGCTTCCTGTATGTTCATGACATATCTTTTTCATGAATTAATTCACGATTAACACATAGGACAAAGAACCGCTTTATACCCGAAACAGACAAAACAGTGTCATCAGATGGCATCAAAAGTCATCAGACGACAAGCAACCTAATATAAAAACATGTTACCATATGATTTATCATCTCCATTACTATTTGTGTGTTTTACATACACTCCTTAAATCATAAATCTGTTATACAATCTATAAACATTCCTCAAAAAGTTTGGTGACATTGGTGATATTTGATAATATATTAGGGAATTAGACGAAAAAATAGTAATTTTGCAAATCAATAATTATTGATTTATAGATGGCAAATGCGGACCAAATATTGTCTTTGATACGTAATCATCTGAATAACGATGATGCGCAATTTAGAAAAGTTGCTCTCCAGATTTCTGCTGTAGAGGCAAAGAATGGTCATGCAGTATTAGCAAGAACCATCCAGGAGCTTTTAAGTCAAAGAAAAACATCTTTTAGTGCTTTAAAGCTTATTCCACGTAATAAAGATGTGGATGACTTATTGCTTCAAGTCGAGACATACGATTGCCTGAAAAATATGGTGACGGACAAAGCATTGAAAGAAAAGATAGAAAGAGTCATCAAAGAATTTACAAAGAGAGAAGAACTTAGGAAATATGGACTTGCCAACCGCCGCAAATTATTGCTCTATGGCGTACCTGGGACAGGCAAGACTATGACAGCGGGAGTATTGGCTAAAGAGTTGAATCTTCCTTTATTTATTGTGAGGACAGAGAAAGTCGTTACAAAATTCATGGGTGAGACAGGACAGAAACTTAGCCGTATCTTTGATTTTATAGATGAGGTTCCCGCAGTCTATCTTTTTGATGAATTCGATGCTATCGGTGCCCAGCGTGGAATGGAAAATGAAGTAGGTGAACAGCGCCGAATACTCAACACATTTCTTCAATTGTTGGAACGTGACTCATCAGACAGTTTCATTATTGCAGCGACAAATGCCATTGATTCGATAGACAAAGCGATGTTTCGACGTTTTGATGACGTTATTGAATATCGCTTGCCAGACTCCGGACAACGTATTCATCTGTTGCGTGAATATCTATATGCGGCTAAAGAACTTGATTATTCCATGGCAGCACCTCTGTTTGAAGGTATGAGCCATGCAGAGATAAAAATGGTATGTTCTGATATATTCAAAGAATCTTTGTTAAATGATGTGCCAATGAATATAGAATTGGTAAAGATGGTCGTTGACAAACGGAATCAACTTTGTCGTGAAATAAGTTGAATAAGGAGATAATATGCAAAAGGAACATTTTTTCTTAGGTAACCAAATAGCAGAACCCCGTTCTTTCACGCCAAGAGCAAAGGTTGTACCACCACCTGTTATTCCTGAAAGGAACAGACAAGAACATGCTGCATTTATCAAGGAAAGCTATAATGCAGTCGTTGAATATGCCATCACGGCTCTTTCTGAAAGGGAAAAGTGTGGTTTACCGTCTGCGGATGGTGTGTATATAAACCTTGACATGTCTCCCAAATTGGTTCCCCAAAAGTTAGCCCAAAGTAGTGGAGCATCCATTCTGAAAATCTCTGAAGATAAAAGTGACGGAAATGTTGATGTAACCGTATATATCAAAAATGAGAAAAAAGATTGGCTGAGCAAGAAGGCAGACGAGTATGCCGATGAAAAGTATAATACGAAAACAGGCAAACCTAAAAATACAGGCTTGATTGAACCTATCAACGCCATTAAGCCGGCAGATATACATGCGCTCTATACATCTACAGAAGATTTCGACAAACTACCTGATAATAAGGCCTTTTTATTTGAGTTGTGGATAACTAAAACAAAGGAATATGACACAGTAAAATTATCAGATGTCTTGGATAAACTTGCTATCTTAAAAGCAGGTAAAAATCATTTGGATTTTGATGGAGTAGATGTTTGGATGATAAAAGCAACCAAACAACAGTTATGTGAATTACCGCTATCTATCGGTTATATAGAAGGAGTGCGTCCCTATCATCAGCCATCGATACTTATAAAAAATCGGAGCGAGAGTCGTGAGTGGAGTGAACTGATTGAAGGAGAAATCCAATTTGCGCTTGATAAAGACAGTACAAGAATAGGCTTATTGGACTCAGGCGTCAACAATGCCCATAAACTGCTGGCACCTGCTCTTCCTAATGACAGAATGAAAAGTGCTATCAGCGTGCCGGATACAACAGACCACAGTGACCATGGTACAGGTATGGCCGGACTTATGCTTTATGGAGATTTGACAGATATAACTTATCGACATGGAGGTCCGATAATCATAGAACAGGACTTGGCTTCCGTGAAGATTGTAGAGAACGGTCATACAACAGATCCGGATTTCTATGGAGCGGTAATTGAAGATGCTATCTATCAGGCTCAGGCTATGGGGGCGTCTATACAATGTATGGCTGTAACTGATGGTACATCGTATGACGGAAAGTCAACGTCAAGTTCTGCGTCATTGGATGAAAGCATATACCATAATGGCAAGTGTGACCGCTTGGTGCTCGTTTCAGCGGGCAACATTGAGCCCCCTGAAGTAGATGCCACAAATTATCTGGAGTCCTGCAAAGCCAATGCTGTACAAAGTCCGGCTCAAGCATGGAACGCATTAACAGTCGGAGCATATACGGAGAAAACGATAGTAACAGATGAAAGCTACAAGGCACTGGCAGCTCCAGGGAATCTGTCACCCATGTCAAGAAGTTCGTGGAGTTGGAGAAATGGTTGCAATAAGCCTGAAATAGTCATGGAAGGAGGTAATATAGCCTATCATCCTGTTTTTCAAACAACGACACATCCTGATTTAAGTTTGATTACTACCTGCCAAGATTTGGCGGAATCATTGGAACAGTTCCATGCTACAAGTGCGGCTACAGCATTAGCGACACGTCTTGCGGCAAAAATAAAAACAGCAACACCAGCTCTTTCCATGTTGTCTGTTCGTGGCATGATGGTACATTCTGCCAAATGGACACCGGAAATGATACGTATCGGTAATATCAAGGATATTATACCTTTATGCGGCTATGGCGTTCCTGATGAAGAGACGGCCTTATTCAGTAATGAAAAATATGCAACGTTTATATTTGAAAATGAGTTAATACCCTATTGGGAAAAAGATGGTTCAAACACCTATAATCAATTGCACTTTTATGATTTGCCTTGGCCAACAGAGGTGCTGGAACAAATGGGAGAAGAGAATGTAAAAATAAGAATCACACTATCTTATTATGTAAAGCCGTCTCCTGGATATGCAGGAAGAAGCAACAAGTATCGTTATCCATCTGCTACGCTGCATTTCGACTTGAAAAGTGCAAGCGAGAGTATGGAAGAGTTTCTTTGCAGAAGAAATAAAAGTGAAGGAGAAAAGAAAACTGACAATGATACTAACAGATGGACCATCAAACAACAACGTAGAGAACAAGGTACTGTACAATCTGACTGGATTGAATGTACGGCCGCTGAATTGGCTTCTTGTGGGCAGATAATTGTTTATCCAGGCCAAGGATGGTGGAAAGAAAGGAAATTAGCTAATGTTGATAATGTTATCAAATATTCACTTATCGTATCAATAGAGACAACGAAAACTGAAATTTACGATGCCGTAGAAACGGCTATCAGTAATAGAATAGGAGTACAAATAATGCAAGAAGTATAGGAAATAAAGAAAAAATCTAATAAGCACTTGATTATTAATAAAGCATATACGGAAACACAACGTCTTTATTTACATCAGATACAAATTACTGTTTCAATGACACTGTAGGCAGAGACTATAGATATAAACAGCATCGTTGACAAAAAACAGGCAAAAAAATATGCATTAGTTTGCAGAAATCGAACCTTTTATTTATCTTTGCAACGTCAAAGAGATAAAGATTACAAGATTAGTCAAGAAAAGCGATGAATTTAGTGTGATGCTAATTCAATGGCTTTCATAAAAGATAAAGTAATAATGTGCAGTCACTCAAGGAGTTAGAATAAACCGAAGCAAAAGGTTCGATTCCTGGTGGCACCACTTTTTAAGAAAGAAAAACGATGTAAATCCCTGAATTTCAAAGAAGTTCGGGGATTTTTCTTTTCCAAGAATAGGCAAAATTAGTGGGATTGAAGCAAACCATACGTCCTTATTCAAGGGACTGTTTTTAAAAGCCCGGAATGTTCGGGTCAGCGGATTTTCCTGGTTGGTAAGCTTTCTTTTAAGCGTATAGCCTAGCCA
>OHUK01000686.1_pt1 | contig 15722 bp, 10 predicted proteins | sample 1579201 | NCBI WGS metagenome assembly OHUK01 (sample SAMEA3879528, study PRJEB24766) | human gut metagenome | biome: human-associated habitat; feature: feces | place: USA | collected 1985/1987 | reverse complement strand
TCGGAGCGCTGGCGCAGGCCGTAGAGCAGATGACGCGAACGCTCTCCGAGCATTTCTACAACAGATGCCACGCGCTGCTAACCGAATACACCCGGGCGCAACAGTCGGTGGCGGTGATGGCCGGGGTGGCCGAAAAGTTCGGGGCGCAATACCGGGCCATACTCGCCAAAGAGCCCTCGGCAGGCAGCAGCCTGCTGCAAGAGCGTGTGCACAAGGCGGCTGCCTACTTTGCCGGGCAGCTCAAGCCGCTCGCCGCCTTGCTGGCCAAGACGCGCGTGGAGACCGGCAACAAGACGGTAAGGAAACAGTTTGACGACCGCCGGGCCACGCTTGCCGACGAGCTGTCGCTGAAGTCGAGGCTGCTCGACTATGAAGGCCGGGCCGACACGGAGTTCACTACCAACGACTACCTGCGCCGCAAGGCGGCCATAGTGCTGGGCGACGAACCTGCAGAGACGGCGACAAAAACGGCACGCACCAAGGGCGCGGCCGCAACCAAAGGCAAAGCCGGCCCAAAGGCGCCCAAACTGTCGACACGCGAGGTGAGCCACGCCATGTTTACCGCAGGCATGACTGTTGAGCAGATTGCGGCCGAGCGTCACCTGACCACCGACACTGTGTTTGGCCACCTGGCTCAATATGTGACCGAAGACCGGTTGCCCATCGACCAGCTGGTGACACAAGAGCACATAGACACCATTCGCAACTACGCCCGGATGCACCCCGACAACACTCGCACGGCAGACATCAGGGAGGCCCTGGGCGACGAAATATCATACAAGGAAATAATGCTCGTAAAGCGCATCTATGGCATTGACACCCCCCAGTAGTGATGCGCCGGGCAACAACCAACTGCACAACGACATGAAACGACTGTTGACAACCATCATCATAGCCCTCGCCACACTGGCGGCCCACGCACAACACGGACAGCTGGCAGCCATGCGCAATGTGGTGGAAGAAGGCTACAACTTCTGGCTCTACGCCCCAAGCGAATACGTGACCGACCACCGCCGTGTGCCGGTGATAATCTTCTTGCACGGGGCAAGCCTATGCGGCAACAACATGCAGAGGGTGCGCCGCTACGGCCTGCTGCACGCCATAGCCAAAGGCCGCTACTATCCCTGCATGGTGATTGCCCCGCAAAACCCCGGCGGGGCATGGCGCCCCGACAAGATTGCGCGCGTGCTCGACTGGGTGGAGGCGCGCCACGACATAGACACCACCCGTTATTGGCATGAGCCTCGGCGGATACGGCACGCTCGACTTCGCCGGCACTTACCCCGACCGTGTGGCCGCAGCCATGGCCCTGTGCGGGGGCAGCACGCTCAAAGACTTCGGCGGGCTCGGACGCATACCGCTGTGGATTCTGCACGGCACGGCCGACAGGGCTGTGCCCGTAAGCCAGTCGAAGGCTGTGGTAGAGGCCATCAAGGAGTCGGGCAACGACGGGCTGCTGCGCTACGACTGGGTGCCGGGGGCATCGCACGGCGACCTGGCCCGGCTGCTCTACCTTAAGCAGACCTACGACTGGCTGTTCTTCCACACTACGCTCGACACCCCCCGCGAGGTTGACCGCGATGTCACCATAACAAAAGATGACCTGAGAAACGCTTACTCTGACCTCGACCCAAAGGCCACCGAGTTTGACATTGTAGACGAAATAAAACCTACGAAACAGCCCTGAGGCAAAACAAGCGAGGCTTGACGTGAATATCAGTAATAATGGTATGTTTGACGGCAATGCGTATACAGACTTTTTAGCGCCTTGTCATTAACTTTGCAGCCGGCATGGGCCGACTGCCACAACGCCCCGCGCCGCAACGGCCGCACGGGGCCATGGCTTAGCCACGTGATGGGCCCTGGCCAATAAAAACAAAACTAAACAAAATCTATAAAGCAATGAAGAAAGTAAAGATTACGGTTTTGAAGAGAGAGTTCAAGGCCGACCTCGCTGCCGAATACGGATGCGACGGGCTCGGCCCTTGCGGCAGGCTGAAAGACGGCCAGGTGTTCTATGCAGGCATCGACTGCCCGCCCGGACTGTGCAATACGGCTTGGAAGTGTATGCACCAATACATTTTCGCTCTGCAAAACGGGGTCGAGAGTTTCTTCTTCGACAACTGGTGCCGCCAGCCACGCACTGCCATTGCTTGCTGCAACGACGGGTTCCGCCCAGTATATTTCAAGCTTGAAACAACCGACGAGGACATCCCTAACCCGGAAAAGAAGTGAAGGCGATGTTTGGGGGAGTTGGAATGAGGCAGACGGAGTTATCGCTGTGCTGCACTTCGAACAAGGAGTTAAATTGCAACGGAAGGCAATCTAAAGTTTGATTTGCCGATGGTTGGGCCATCACTTCAGTGAACCACATCCTCATGACTTCTCAGCAAGGAGAGCGGCGACACCGCTGTCAGGGAAGCACGCTGCAAATGTATTGACATAAGTAGCTGTTCAAAATTAACCGATACAATAGACCTTGCAGGTGTCCTCTATATCTTTGCCACCATCTTGTGTGCTCTTTCGGGCCGCATGCCAAAGTCTCATCGGTCGCGTAGCCCGCTACGCTCTCTCTTCGGACTTTGGCATGCATCTCAGAAATAACGCACAATTTGAAGGCAATTGATTTTGAACACCTACTTACATACGGCGGCACGACAGCATACAGGTAACTGAACCAACAAACAGGAAAAACAATGACAATAGAGAAATTCCAACAATTGATAGCCGAAGGCAAACCGCTCGAAGGCACCGAGATGATTACATTCATGCGCGAACAAACCGCACAGACAAGGAAGGTGCTCATGGACTTGAACACCAACTATCACACAGACGAGGAGATTGTGGGACTGTTCTGCAAAATAACCGGCAGCAACGTCGACCCGACATTCCGCATGTTTCCGCCGTTCTACACCGATTTCGGAAAGAACATCCACCTTGGCAAGAATGTGTTTATCAACTCGTGCTGCCAGTTTCAAGACCAGGGCGGCATCTTCATCGGCGACGGTTGCCTGATAGGCCCGGGCACAATGATGGCCACGCTGAACCACGGCTTCCAACCGGAAGACAGGCAGAACATGACGCACGCGCCGATAGTGATTGGCAAGGGGGTGTGGATAGGCGCCCACGTTACCATACTTCCCGGCGTGACCGTGGGCGACAACGCCATCATTGCAGCCGGAGCTGTGGTGACAAAAGACGTGGCGGCCGACACGATTGTCGGCGGAGTGCCGGCCAAGGCCATCAGGAGCATACATGACAACGCCTGACGGGAGCGGGCAGCGAAGCGGAGGTAACGCAGGCGCTACGGCATGCCTGCTGCGGGTAATTGAATGCCCGACGCGAAATGGATGATGCTGCAATGATTTTGACACGACTTGAACAATGCCTGGCCTACATACCGGCAATGGGCAGCATCCACACTGTCAGCGTGCAGAACAACCGCTACGCATCATTTGCAGATGACATGTCGGGCCGTTGTTCTTGGCGCCATGCGCTACGTTTCCGACAATGTTGAAAAACAAGCGGCACGCCTACATGGCGAAACCGCTTGTAAACCAAAATGGCAGATTTGGCTTAAGGAGAGCCAAGGGGTTGTGACTTTGGCTTTACATGAGGCTGTAGGGCAACGACAGCCTTACGGCATGCACTGCCGGCGGCTGTATGGCTAAAGACTGCTATGCCGGCATGCATAAATACACAAGCCATCTTCCCAACTGCCAGGCTCTCCTTTTTTTCTTAGCCTGCGGCCTTGTCATGATGCCGTTTGGCATCCAGACGAATGTCATCGACAGCCTCTCGCGCCTCCCAAGCCACACGGCAGTAGCCCCGGCCGTAGGCGGCCCGGTGTGCCTACAGCTTATGCGGCCACACCGCCGTGGCCACGGCCAATGCTAAACTTCCGGCCGTCGGCGGTTACATATATGCCCGGCGGCAACTGGCCGGCACCATTGCCTGAAGCCACACGCACACCGCCCAAGGTGTAAACCGGGCCACCGCCGCCGACACCGCCGCCGACAGCATGGCCCGCCATGCCTGCAGTCACATTAAAGCGGGCCAGCGACGACAATGCCGGCATGGCCCTTCCGGTCTGGTTGTCAAACAGTCCGGCGTTATACCAATTGTCGGTAACGCGGTTGGTAGCCCAGTCGAGTCCACACTCGTTGGCCTCCATAAACCACCAGAACAGTCCGGTAACATTGCCGTGACGGCTGAGCATGTCCACCAAGTCGTCGGCAAACGCCTTCTGGCCTGCACCGCTGATGGGGTAGACAGAAGAGTAGTCGAAGTAAACATCCGACGGTTGCCACGCATGGTAATAGCCCGTTTCGACTATCATCACCTCTTTGTCGGCGAAGCGCTCCGCCAACGTTGTGAGCGCAGCATCAAGCGATTGGAGCGGGCCGTGGTGGTAAGGGTAATAGCTCAAGCCTATGATGTCGTAGTCGAGCCCGGCCGCATCCATGTCATCATAAAAGGCGGTGAGATACGACGGTTGGGCCACGCGCTCGGTGTGAAGCACGATACGGGCCTTCGGGCATATCTCGCGGCACGCCCTGATGGCAGAGGCAAGAAGGGAGGTGAAGCGTTTTTCGGTTGCCTCGGTGCCGCCAACGGCATAATAACGCTGCCACGAGCCTTCATCATAACGCGGCCCCCACAGCATGCCGTAGCTTATCTCGTTGCCGGTCTGTATGAGGTCGGGGGCTGCCCCGGCCGCAACCATCTCCTCAAGCACGTTGCGCGTGTAATCATATAGACGCTCGTTGAGGGCGTCGCCGCTGAGCCCACGCCATGCGTCGGGGGTGAACTGCTTGGCAGGGTCGGCCCAGGTGTCGCTGTAATGTAAATCGAGCAACAGTGAAAAACCGGCATCCTTTATGCGCCGACCGAGGGCTTTCACGTAGTCAAGGTCTTGCTTCACGCCCTCGCCTTTCTCGGCATCTGTGGCCTTGGACGGGTCGACGAAGAGCCTGAGGCGCATGGCGTTCAACCCTTGACGGCCGAAGAACGGCAGCAACCGGGCAATGGGCTGCCCCGAGGCGTCGTAATACTGGGCTCCATGGGCCTCATAGTCGGCAAGCAACGAAATGTCGCCTCCTACATATTTATGTGCCGACGCCGGCATCAGGAGTACTGACGCCAGCGCCGCAACGATGATTTTGATTCTCATAAAAAGCAGGGTTGGGTTGGTTTACCTTACCACTTTCTTTCCACCTACGATATAGATGCCCTTGCCAAGGCCGTCAACAGCATTTGCGACAGAGGTGCCGGCAGGGGCCACACGCAGCAACTGGCCGCCCACGGTGTAGACTTTCACAGGGCCTTGCGAGGCAAGGTCGCCGGCCACGACACCGCTTATGGCCGAGTAATCGCCGGTGACATCGGTAACGGTATACTTGCCGTTGGTCATCCCTTCGGATATGACGTAATACTTGTCTTCGGATATCGGGCCTATGTCTACTGTCTGGCCGGAGCTGCTGCCTTGGTCGAATATCACGTTAAACGAATAATCGGACGTGGCAACATCAAACGATTGGTAATACCAACGCTCGCCATTGATGTCACAGGTGGCCGTAACCCTGCTGCCGGGCCATGCGCCGTTGAGTTGTGTCGAGGCGGCATCGTTTGCCCAGGCATAAAGATATAGCGAGCTCCACCCCGGGTCTTTCACATAGACCGTGGCCTTGTGGGCCTCGAAAGGCTCGATGGCGTAATGCCGCGTGATAACGTTGCTCACCACGCCGCCGCTGAGCAAGCCAGCCTTGAGCGTGGTTGTGGCGGTTATCCTGACACTGCCGCCATCGGGCAGCGATGCCGACGAGGCCGTTGGCTCGGTGCCGTCGGTGGTATAGACAATGCGTGCCGAGGCATCGGCGCTGATGGCCGACAGGGTGACACTGAAAGCACCATCATACGTGCCCGACGGTGCACTAGCCCAAGGCGACTCGGCCGAACCTGACACATATACCTTGTAACCGCTGCCTGACGCCGTGAGCTTGTAGCCAGCAGGCGCTGTATATGCCCCTGTGCCATAGACCCCAATGACGCCGGCCTTGGTGCCGGTAACCTCGACAGCAAAAAGTGAAGAAGCGTTGTTGAGCACCCGGGTGGCGCTTTGGTTGGTTATGCCGGCCATCTTGCGCACCGTCACAAGTTGCTTTATGGCATTCTTGTAACCCTTCCAGTGAGAAAGAAACACGCATGGCGTGCCGGGCATGGTCAGTATGTAGGCATTGGCAGCCTCGACATACGAGCGCACGGGGTCGCCGGGGCTGGAGGCATCGCGGTATTGCGTATCGTGGTTTTCGACAAACGTGACGGCGTAGCGCCTGTAGTCGCGATAAGAAGCCAGTCCTATGCCCGAGAGCTTGCTCCAGTTACCGCCGTTGCAGGCATCGCGGATGGCATATCTGGTGGCGAAATCAAACGTAGCCGACTGAGGCTTGCCGTCAACCATGGTGCCGTCAACCCAGTTGCGCAGCAATGTTGCGTTGCCATCCCAATACTCGCCGACCGAGAATTGGGGTGCCACGGTAGAGTTGTAGAGGCCCGTATACTTGGCAGCATAGCCCTTGGTCATGTCGTAACGGAAGCCGGCATAACCAAGCTCGTCTTTCAGGAAACGCAAGTATGCAATGACATTGTCCTGCACATTCTTCGACGTATGGTCAAGGTCGCGCATCCCGCTCCAGTCTTCGCCCGTGTCTGCCGCCCCGGTGACGTTGTACAGACGGGCCGTAGCTCCGCCATCATCATCACGACAAATATCGGCAAGACCCATCTGGTATGTCACGCCGTTGTGGGTCTCGGCAGGGAAGTCAACCCACGAACCGCCCACACCGAGCGAGCCACGGTGGTTGACAACGACATCGGCAATGACGCCAACGCCGCGTTTGCCGAGCGCCGAAATCATAGAGCGCAACTGCGACTCGGTTCCGAAACTGCTGTTCTGGTCGTAATAGTAAACCGGGGTGTAGCCCATCACGTTGTAGGTTGTGTTGCAGTTGCCGCTCTGGGGCACCCAAACGAGGTCGAAAAACTCGGACAGTTCGTCGGCCTGCGACTCGATGTTGCTCCATTGGGTGTCTACAAACGAGTCCCAGTAGAACCCTTGCAGCATCACGCCACCATAGTTGGCCGGCCAGCCTTGTGCATTCAAGCAAGCCGGAAAGAGCAGCATCGAAGCCAAAAGAGAATTGAATATTTTCATAAAAGGTTTTGTTTTTAGTAATTGAATTGCTATTTGTACATCTCTTAAAAGAGTCTATCATAAAACCGATGTGCAACGGAAAGCGACGGAGACACGGGCCTACTCACCGATGAACCCCATGAAATCATACGCCGCCGGCAGCAGCCTGCCGGTGCGGTTGTCAAAGAGTCCACGGTTGATCCAATTGCCCATCATACTGCCGCAGCTGCCGTTCTCCTCGGGAAACCACCAGAACAGTCCGGTGACATTGGCATGGCGGCGCAATTCGGCCACCAGTTCGCGTGTGAACATGCGCTGCCCGTCGATGCTGATGGGATAAAACTCGGCATATTGGTCGGGCGAGGCTGCCCAACGGTCGTTGGCGTGAGAGTAGTAGGCAGCCGTCTCGACAATCATGACGGGCTTGTCGGGATAACGCACCGCAAGCGAATCGAGTGTTGCCGACAGCACTCCCACGGCCTTGTGCCACATCGGATAGTAGCTCAGGCCTATGACATCATAGTCGAGCGTGGCCAGACGGTCATAGAACGCCTTGGTGAATGCCCAGTCGCCGGCCTTCTCTGTGTGGATGATAACCTTTGCTTCAGGGCACACATCGCGGCAGGCACGGCAACCGGCGGCAAGCAGGCTGCCGAAGAGTTGCTGGTTGGCATCGTCGAATGGCGATGTCTTTGCCTCGGGCCACATCATGCCGTTGCTTATCTCGTTGCCCACCTGTATGAGGTCGGGGGCTGCACCTGCACCGACCAATGCTTCAAGGCTTGCTCGGGTATAGGCATAGACGCTGTCGGGAAGAGCCGTCCGAGGCACTCCCGACCAACGTGCGGGCATGAACTGCTTGCCCGGGTCGGCCCATGTATCGCTGTAATGGAAGTCGAGCATAAAGCGGAAACCGGCTCGCTTTATCCTTGCGCCAAGACGCTTGACGTAGCCGATGTCCTGGCACACTCCTTCATCCTTGTGGTCGGCGGGGGCCAGCCCGGGGTCGACAAACAGCCTTACGCGCATGGCATTCCAACCAAGTTGGCTGAACATTTCAAGCGGTTTGACAGCCTTGCCTTCCGAATCACGGTAGACAGCCTTGCTCTCTTCGTATGACGGCAACATAGATATGTCGCCACCGAGCAGCCGTTGCTGGGCAACCGCACAGACAGAAGCAGCCAAGGCCAAAAGAAGTAATGGTTTTCGCATGTGGTCGTTTTAGGTTATAAATTTAAAAAGATGCAATTGAAAAAAGGGAGACTCCGCCGGTTACAACGGAGCTCCCCTCTATTCTTAACAAAGAAATCAATTCTTTGTCATGGTGCAATGGTTCATGCCTTCGCACGACAGATACAGCTTGATGGTGTAATTGCCGGCAGACACACTGATGTCACTGCCACCGGAAGTAAGGTTGTCTGTGCTTCCGCCCCAGTTGATGTCCCAGCCATTGTTGGCACGGAACTTGAACTTGCCGTCAACAAGCGACGTGGTGACAGTCCAGCATCCCTCGCTTACATCGTACGTCATCTCTGTGTCAGTGTCCCATCCGCCAGACGTAGCATCGCCGATGAGGCCGATGGTGTTGATGCGGGTGAGGTTGTATGTCATCGAAACGATGTTCACATCCATCATATAGAAGCCTGTCTCAGGCGCGTCGATGTTGCTGCTTCCGTTCTCGGTGAGAGTTCCAGAGTAAGCGTCGCCCGAAGCCTTCTCCCAGTCGCCGGTCCAGTTGTCGGCAGGGTTGGGCTTGAACTTGAATTCACCGTTGAGGTAAGCAAAGCCACGGTAGGTGCCGTCGTAGTTCACACCGGCAAGCGGAATGGTCGACGACCAACTGGTGTTGTTGCCAATCTCGTATATGTATGGGGCAAAGTTCAATGCCTCGATGGCATAAGTGCGCTCCCACATGTTGATGGTTATGCGGTAGTGACCTGCCTTCCCGAGCACGCCTTTGCCGGCGTTCTCAGACACGAGCTTGCCACTGAGCTCGGTGCTGCCATCCTTTTCGGGGCCGAAATACAATCCTACATCGTTGGTAGCAGCGCTCGACACTATCTGCCAAGTGGCGTCGTCGTCGGTTGTCTTCACCGTAACGGTAAACACCGGGTCGTCGTAGACATCGGCACTGCTGTGGGTAAACTCAACAGTGTTGCCATCGCCATACTGGAAATAATACCCATCGTCGATGCGATACGGAGCTGAAGGAGACACCTTTGCCTCAAAAGAACCGGCATCAACAAACACAGCCTCGCCATTCTTCGTGGCATTGGCATATATATGCACGGTAAAAGGACGTGCCGTGGGACGCTTGCCATAAGACGTGACCACAGCGTCTTGGAGCTCGGCTGTTGCCACCCTGCCGTTGACATCACCGTTAAGCACCTGCTTGGACTGGTTGCCATCAAGCAATTCAGCACGCACGTTCTCAACCGAGTAACCCTCTGGAAGAGCCGGAACGGCCAATGAAAACAGTTTAACGCTGTCTGACTCGCTTGCCGACAAGTCTACGACATAACTTGCATCACCTACGTATGATGAAGAAAAACCAGGTATTGTGATAGCCGGTTCTTGCGCACTCGACTGCGGATTGGCCCAATCAGTATAATCATCAGAACATGATGCCATACTTAACAGTACTAAACCTGTCAGCGCATATAATGATTTCCTTTTCATAATTCGTCAATATAAAGTTGTTATTACTTAATTTCGCCGGTGCCGGTAGCGAAGTTCAGATACATCTTCTGGCCGACAGAACCTGCCACACGCTGCTGGTCGCCACCTGTGCCGCGGTAAACTATCTTGCCTGAAATAACGATAAACTCAGACTTCCACCAATCATATCCGGGCACTTTGACGTAAACGCGCACTCCGTCACCATCGCCACCGGGCACTGCTCCCGTGAAGGCGGGCGACTCAAACGAACCCTTGGCGTCTGCAGGAACACTGAAAAGACCTGCAGGATTCTGCTCCTTCCAGTCCTTGTCGCCGATGCACGGGCCCATAAGCCATACCTCGGGCTTCAAGAACTGAACGTCGTAAAGGATTGTACGGCCCGACACTGACGCAGAGACAACCATGAGTGTCCATTGTGGTTTGTCTGATGCTATCTTGCCGCCATTATCCTTTATCTGGCTTGCAAGGTCTCCGGACACTGAGTTCAATCCTGCATATCCAACCTCATTGCCATCGTAAGCCATGGCCGAGTTGAACATGATGCCGTCAGCATCAACATATACCATGGCCCAGAACACATTGGTAGTGCCATTAACCATGACCATCTCGACGGCCTTGTCCCACTTACCATCGGTGAAGTTGCCCATGACATAAAGTTTCTCTGGCACAGTAACAGGGGGCAGAGAGAACTCGAACATGACCTTGTCCAAGCTAATCACGTTTGAGAGAATCTCCGTGCCAGGCACAGGAGAGTTGGTGCTGGTAAGCATCTGTGCCTTCAGGCGCAAATAAACCTTGCTCACAAGCGGGAAGTCCTGCTCGGTCTTGCCTTCAGAAAGCTCAAGCTGTGTGAGGGCGCTTGCCAATGTGTAAGCATTCAGATTGATGTTCACCGACGAAAAAACCTGTGCTATCTCGATAGAGTCGCTCATGTCGGACTTTAAAGACACCTGCACTGTATAACCTGTACTTGCCGGGAAACCGTAGTCTGGCTGTGAACAAGTCAGGTTCACCGTTGTTGAGTTGGTGAGGTCGATGGGCTGGTTCGCAGCCGCCGGTGTATTCAGGACAAACTTTGTTGGTGTAACAACAGTCGGGTTAGAGTCCGTATCGTCGGAGCAGGCTGTAAGCAAGCCAAGCCCCACCACCATCATCAACATTGACTTTATTATCTTATTCATCGCTATTATCTTTAATTAAATTAATCATACTCAAATGCTGAATCAATACTCAGGATTCTGCTTCAGATTACTGTTAGCGGTCAACTCTTCTGTTGGAATGGCAAAGATATTCAGATGTGAGTCGAAGTTGCGGCCAGCCTTGTCGCCGCCCTTCCATTGCCAATTGTAGTTGTTGTTGCCACCGTAACGTCCGAAACGAATCAGGTCAGTGCGCCTGCGGCCCTCAAAGTAGAACTCGCGGCTCCATTCGTCACATATCTCAGACAACGAATAAGAGGCGGATTCGCTTCGGGTTGAGGCGTGAGCTCTGTTGCGAATGTCATTGATAGCCTTGGTTCCGTCGATAGATGTCTTGCCTCCATTCAAGCGAGCATCGGCCTCGGCGTATGTCAGGTAAGCCTCGGCGACGCGCATCAAGAAGAAGTCTGCATCGGGGAATGTAGCATCGCTTCCTGCTGCACCATTGGTCTTGAAGTTCGTAAACTTGGCAACGGCATATCCACTGGTGAACGTCGAAACGTCGTTGTTGTCCAAAGTGCGTCCGATTCCGTCAAAGAGAGCACGGTCGTCGCCTGCTGCCACATACATATCATACGATGCTACCTGCGGCACATCGGCAGACTTGTCGGGGAAGAACTTCCTGATCAAGTCGGGACGCGCGCGGTTTCCACCCCAGTTTTGGTCGGTTCCGTTTGTCGCATTGAGGTTTTTGGGGTTTGCATGCATCTTGTTGTCGAAGCATCCAGCCATCAGGAAAAGCGACGTACCCCAGCTTGTGGTCTTCAGACCGTCGCACAGCAACGGGAAAATGCCCTCATAAGCAGCGTCGGTCTCGCCGTTATCGCCCATGAAAAGCATCTGGTATGCAGTCCATCCACCCACTCCCTGAGTGTTCAGCCTATATGATGATGTCATCACCTTGTTGGCATAAGTCTTAGCCTGCGACCACTGAGCGGTGCCAGTGTAAACCTCTGCATTGAGAGCCATGCGGGCCTGCAGCAGCCAGCAAGCGGCCCTGTCTACGCGGCCATATCCCGGGTCTGAGGATTTCTTAGCCTTCGGTTCAGACAAGTCAGGCTCTATCTCGGCGAGCTCATTGTTAATCCATTCAAACATCTGGGCCCTTGAATACTGCACCGGCTTGTCCAGCGACTTTGTGGTGAAAGGCACATTTCCCCACCCGTCCATGAGCAGATAGTACTGGAATGCACGCAAGAACCTCACCTCGGCACGCTTTGTCGGCTCGGCGTCGCCTATCAGCTCAAGGTATCTGTTGCAATAAGATATGCCTGTTGTAAGCCTGTAATAGAATCCCTTCAGCATAGGGTGCGAGGCATTGTATGAGTTATAGCAGAAGCTTGCCACGCCGTCGTCGCCCCAGCCACAAATAGCCTCATCGGTTGTCAGCTCGTTTGAGTTGAACAATTGGCGCACAAATCCCGTCGTTCCGCCATCCAGACCGTCGATGTCGCAGTCGCCGTTGGCGCCGCCATTGCCGGCAAGGGCAAAGTTGGCATAGCACTTGTTGAACAGTCCGTCAGCATTTAATTCAGTATCAATGTTGGGGCTTATTGGTGTTACATCCAGGTCGCCCGTGCAAGATACGATTCCAAACACAAGGCCGATGGCCGCTGTTGAAACCAAGTTCTTCATATATCTTTTCATGATTGTAGTCTATTTAAAAATTCAAGTTCAGGCCCAGGATATACGAAATAGGACGCGGATAGAGGTTGTTGTCGTATCCGTTGTTTATTTCCGGGTCAATTCCATTGTACTTTGATATAGTGAACACGTTCGAAACGGTTGCGTAAATACGTCCAGAGAGACCTTTGTAAGAACCTATCCTGAACAGGTTCTCAAAGCTGTAGCCGAGAGTAATGTTGTCACACTTCAGGAAAGAAGCGTTCTTAACATAGTAGTCAGACATCTTGGCTGTCATCTCATAAGTCTGCCAGTTGCGTGCCAAAGCGTCAACGGGTCGGTTGGACAGATACTTGAGCGAGTTGGAGAACACCTCTCCCTTGTTCATGTTGCTCCATCCGGCGAGTATTCCGTCATACACATAGTTGCCGAAGCTGGCCCTGAGCGAGAAGCCGAAGTCCCAGTTCTTCCACTCCATGCGTGAAGACAGACCCATCGTCACGTCGGGTGCCGGGCTCTTGTAGAGGTAGCGGTCGTCTTCGCTTATCTTGCCGTCGCCGTTGCGGTCGACAACCAAATTCTCTATAGGATTGCCGTTGCTGTCGTACACCTGCTGGTAAACATAGAACGAGTTGCAAGGATAGCCCACCTGGTTGTACTGCAGGTACGAGCCTGTTCCCTGTCCCACCTTGATGTCGGTGTTGGCCACCGGGGCCCCGTTTTCCGACACACCCGTAAGGTCAGTGATCTCGTTCTTGTTGAATGTGAGGTTGTAGTTGATGTTCCAATAGAAGTCCTTGGTTGTTATGGCCTTCCAGTCTGCCGATATTTCCAAACCCTTGTTCTCGAGCGTACCGATGTTCTGCCAGGCCTGGTTTCTGAATCCGGCCATTGCGGCAAGCGGGGCATAGTTGAGCAAGTCTTTCGTCTTGCGGTAATATCCATCGATGCTCAGCGTGAGCTTCTGGTCGAGAATGCCGAAGTCCACCCCGACGTTGTATGTCGTGGTTGTCTCCCACTTCAGTTCTGGTGTATAGTTGTTCGGCCTGTAGAGCACGCCGGTGCCTGTCACGGGATAGAATCCGTTGGTGCCGGTGCTTATAGAGTACGACGGAATCCAGTTGTAGTTGTCAATTTTCTCTCCGGCCTGCTGTCCGGTCATCCCCCATCCCAGGCGCAGCTTCAAGTCAGACAGCCAGTTGACGTCTTTGAGGAACGACTCCTCGTTGACCTTCCATGCAAAGGCAAACGACGGGAATGTAGACCAGTGCTCCTTGAACCGTGAGGTACCGTCGCGGCGCACAGTGGCAGTGAGATAATAGCGGTTGAGCAGAATATAGTTTGCTCGCCCGAAGAACGACACCAGGTAGCTCTCTGTCTTGTCGTTGTACGGAGTGTGGGGGCGTGCTGTTCCGCGCAGTGTAAGGTCGTCGTTAGTCATCCGGTAATACCCTACGTAGTCGTTGCTGGTGCTCTTCCAGAAGTGCTGCCACTCGTAACCGGCCATGACGTCGAAGTGATGCTTATCGTTGAAGTCCTTGTAGTATTGCACGTATGCGCTGAGAGAGAGGTTGCGCTTGAGTATTTCCTCGGCGCCATAGCTTCCGTAGTACATTGTGCGCGGGCAAGCCGGGCTCGAAGCCAACGACTGGCGGCCCTTTGATATGTCGGCACCAAGCGTCAGGTGCAGGCGCAAGTCCTCGAAGCCGTGCACCTTGTAGTCAATGTCTGCGCTGCCCACGAACGCGCGGCTGTGGGCAATGTCCTCGCGCTCATACAACAGCGCCATCGGGTTTGGTATCTCGGCCGTGCTGTTGTAAGTGTTCTTCCACGAAGAGTCGCCGTACGAAGCGGTGGTTGTCCACTCAAAATACCCACCGAAATTCTTGAGAGTATATGGAACCAACGAGATGTCATTCGTGCTGTCATACAGCAAATCCTGGTGATACTTGGATGTAAACCTATAGGGGTCTTGCGTCGGGTCCATCTTGACAGCAGCCGCCACGGCGCCACCGTCGGCATACTGCGTGCGCGCATACATGCCCTTGGCGTTGAGGTTCATTGTCAGGTGGTCGTCAAGCAATGACGGGTTGAGGTTAATAGATGCCGTCACGCGCTCAAAGTCTGATGTCTTCAGGATACCCTCCTGGTTGGTATAGCCCACAGAAACGCGGTAAGGCAGGTTCTTGAGCGCGCCAGACAACGTAACGTTGTGGTCGTGGCTCCACGCCGTGCGGTAGATAAGGTCCTGCCAGTCGGTGTTGGCGGTGCCCAAGGCGCTGTATGCCTCGCTGTCCACGCCATAGATATCCTCTATGAGCGACCTGTACCCATCGGCGTCAAGCACGTCGACAGTCTTCTTCTTTGTGCTTATTGTCATGCTTCCCGAGTAAGACACAGTGGGCTTCTGGCCCTTGCGCCCCTTCTTGGTCGTGATGATGATTACGCCGTTAGAACCGCGCGAACCGTAGATGGCTGTGGCCGAAGCATCCTTCAATACATCCAAACGTTCCACATCGGCCATATTTAAGGAAGACAAGCCCAAGTCGGTAGGCACTCCGTCAATCACGACCAGCGGGTCGCAGTTGTTGATAGAACCCAAACCACGAATCTTGATGGATACATTGTCTCCCGGTTTACCGGCATCTACAATCTGCACACCTGAGATTTTTCCCTGGATGGCTTGTCCCAAATTGGATACGGGGGAATCCTTGATATCCTTGTTACCGATGGAGGACACTGCTCCTGTAAGGTCGCTTTTCTTCATGGTGCCATACCCTATCACCACCACTTCATCCAGCATTTCGGCATCTTCAGACAAAACTACCTGAAGCTGTTTCTGTCCCTTCACCTGCACCTCTTGAGTCTTATAGCCTACAAATGAAACGACAAGAGTACCGTTCGGAGACATGTTCAAAGAGAAATCACCGTCAATACCGGTTATTGTCCCATTTGTGGTTCCTTTTTCCATTACACTGGCGCCAATAACCGTTTCACCGGTCTGGTCTTTCACTACACCTTGTACTGTA
>OHUK01000674.1_pt1 | contig 16028 bp, 15 predicted proteins | sample 1579201 | NCBI WGS metagenome assembly OHUK01 (sample SAMEA3879528, study PRJEB24766) | human gut metagenome | biome: human-associated habitat; feature: feces | place: USA | collected 1985/1987 | reverse complement strand
TATGAAGAAAAGTCTGTAAATAATAATCTTCTATGATAATGATTGAGCTGGAAGCGCTAAATTGGAGCTCCCAGCTCTTGCTTTATATATACGACATGATTTCGGGCATGTCAAAAGCAGACGTCAAAAACGTCCTTCTCATCATGCATACAGATTCTGTTATTCTGGGAGTCATCCCTCATACATAATGCTGAGTTCGCCGTAGACCTGTCCCCAGTTCCGAATGCTCATAGTCCATTTTTTAGTAGCTTCGAAAGTTGCCAGATACAGGGCTTTCAGGAACGCTGTATCACTAGGAAATACGCTTCTCTGACGGTTGAGCTTACGGTAGGTAGAATTCAGACTTTCAATTGCATTGGTCGTGTAAATAACCTTTCTGACATCCGGTGAGAACTTGAAAATAGGCGTTATTGCGGTAATCATCGCTATCAGACCGTTCAGATTTTTGGTGTCCAAGATGATCATCCATTTCTGCTTCCATCATCTCTTTGATGGTGCCGCCAAGCAGATCCTTAAGCGCATCCTGGATATCTTCAGCAGTTTCAATATCATACTCCTGAAGAAGTTGCTGAATGATGTTTCGCTTTCCCTCTGTCATTACTACTTTGTGTACAGGTTTCTTTTCTCTTCTTGCCATAATAAAAGGCCTCATATGATTTATATTTTATCATAGAAGACCTTGCTGTTATTAGCTATTTACAGAAAAAGTCTCACACACTCAATTGGCATACACTAATATCGGTTATAACATTTTAGTTGATAAATTCAATAAGCTTTTCAGTCTTTTTTCTTCCTCATAAACAAGTGTTTTTGAAACAAGAAGTGCATTTCCTTCATTAATTTTGCAAGTATGTTTTTCTAACATTTGCTTAAAAGAGTTTATATATTCTTCTCTTTTCCTATTTGAAAAACCTGCAAATAATACCGCTAGATACTCCTCTATATTACTATACTTCTCTCTATCATTAACCATCTCAAATATTTTCGAAAGAAGATTATCTTGCGTAGCAAAAAATAATGTATATTTGTCACTAGGATATCTCCGTGGATCTATTTCTTGGATATATAGTAAATCAAAAGCTTCATTTATACAGCCATTAATAGTCTCTTCATCATTTAAATAGTTATGTGGTGGTGCCCCTTTATTCTCTAAATATAGTAATACATACGCTAATACATATTCAGAAATAATACATTCTTCCATGTACCACTCAAAAAAATTATAAAACCGCTTATCTTGCGTAGTCTCTGTCCTTATAACATATACAAAATGTAATATAGCTGCATATATAAAATTGAAACCAGCATTATCTCTGTTAAAACCTAATAATTCTTCTGATGATGTTTCTTCAAATGTCTTTCCTTCAAACATTATTCCATCGTTATAAAATGATTTTATTACAACATCTGGTGCGACATTATCATAAAAATAATTAAACAGTTCAGTCTCCTTATTGCAAGAAATATTCCCATTCCTATAAACACCTTCACGAACAGAATCATATGGATTAACTTCAAAATCGTTTCTTATTGTCCACATTAAAAAGCCCGTGATTTTCTTCTTATTTGCGCCATCAAATGTTCCCTTTTTTACTGCTGTATTAAGCAATGAAATAATATTCCTATCTAGGGTAACTATTATTTTAGTTCCATCTCTTTTTAATTGCTTCATTGAATCCTGCTCGATTTTACCATGTACAGCATACAATGGATGTAAAATGTGAATCTGTGTAAATAATTCTTCCTCAATATATTTTCGCAAACCATTGCCTAGGTTCTTGTCTAATACCGCTTCCAAATAATCTCTCATTAATAAAATAAATCTTCATCCTTTCTGGTTATTTTAACTTCTTGTCCAAACTTCTTCAGACTAAGTAATCTTTAACACACCCACCCTGTTTCCCCAAAAAACATATGAAAAACGACTTTACCATCTGGAACTAATTCTAATTCATCGCAAACACTAATATAAAACCAACTCTAACTGCGATATCTGTATTCTTTGTAATATGCAGAAATCCTCCCATATTTTTATTTTAGCCACGCTATAACTTCATCAAAATTGTTTACATATAACTTCTCGAAACTCTTACCATTTTCATCAGACAGAAAGTCCAAAAACTCACTCATATCTTTACGGAATATCTGCCCTATTATTTTTAAATCCACGGAAGCCTTACTAACCGCCTCAAGATCATTGATTTCTCTCATTCTCTTTTCTAAATTATCATAGCGTCTCTTCCAATAATCTACATATTCCAATCGTTCTTCTGGTCCTTTATAAATAGCTGGTCCTATCTTTTCTGGTGCATCCTCACCATAATATTTTCGTTCTTTTTCACTCAGCACAACAAATAATAGCCTGTCTTTATAATGATGGTCCTTAATAATCTCTCCAACTTCATACATACATGCCTGACGTCTCAAATATGTATCACTAACAACAGTCAATACAAAGTCATGATCCTGTATCGTGTTCATAAATGCCATAAAACTGTCTTTGTACTGCAACTCTGTATATCTGGATATCCTAATCCTGTCTTTTAGTCTTTCCTTTATCTTATTTTCAATGATATCCACAATTGGTGCATCACACTCCGTATAGGAGATAAATAATGTTATAGGCTCATCATTCTGATTGACAACCTTTTCCTCAACATCATTGTTTTCATATACAAAGTACTTTCCTTCCAGCCAAATCTTTTTGTCACTTTCCGCAACTTCAATAGCAAATATATCAACACCACCTACCGATACAAAGCCATAATTCATGGATATTTCATTATCTAGCTGAGCTTTTACCATTTCTATTACACCATCCACATTAAAAGTTTTTTGACACCCTACCTTCTTCATGCATCCATTTTGTTTTTCAACTCCAAGAAATATGTATCCTCCAGTATTATTGGTCAGACCACAAATATATTTTGCAAGTTTTGTCGGGCGAAGCTCCAAAGCTCTGCAAATCACATTATCCAGTACATTATTTTCGACTATATAGGACACTCTATCCTCATTAACACCCATATTCATCACATTCCTTTCAACGGTATTCTGTTAAGACCAGTTAATTTAATGATTTTACCGAAAGTAATCTTTTGTGGTTCCTTTTTTCCATCTTCCACCCAAAGTTCCCAGTCCATAGAATAGTCTAAAATATCCATTTCTGTTCGGTAATAAATTCTGACTTCTCCACCATCGGATGGTCTTGCCAACACATATATCTGCTTTCCATTCTTTTTAACAACAAATATTGTGTCCGCAATCTTCTGTATATCCGAAAGGTCATATTCCTCTTGCTCATCCAGAAATGAAAGAACATTTTTCTGAGCTCTCTCCAGAATTTTCTTTACATACTCATATGTGCTTATTTCATGCCTAGATTCCCTAATAAATTGGCTTGCAAACTCTGAATTGGAAAACGCCATATCTAATGCTTCTTGCGAATCGATTCCATATTGCAACAGAACTTCATCCGTGACAGCTTCCTTTGACAAAGCCGTATCGACCACAGCACCCTTAGTGCCTTGCATGATAATTGCTTCCAACTGTTCAGGGGAATCAATATCATACTTACTCATTATATTTGTAAATGTTTCTGCTTGCCTAATATTATTAGCAATGTCATCGTCATCATACAAATAGTGTTTATTTGCATAAAGAATTGGTAAAATATTCTCCGCCTCACTTTGATGATCCTTTATCCAAAGCAAAAGTTTATGGAAAGCACTACGTATTTCCGGTTCCTTTGTATTTCTATTATCTTGCACAAACTCAGTAATATAGCCGGCTATATCCTTATTTGTTTTCTGACGATTTTCTGGTAGTTCCAAATATATCTCTTTCATCAACAATTCTTCTCTGATATCATGCCCTGCAATACAAGCTATATCCTTTAAAGTTTCATCCATTTCATTATCAAGAAAAATATTTTCTTTAATTGTAAAATTACCATTCTGATTTGGAAGTATTGGTTTCGTGATCTTATTAATTAGGTTATCCCATCCCTGCTTGACTACAAATTCTATAAAACCAGCCAAATACTCAGCCGCCTCTTCCTTGGAAGTACCCATATATTCAGCCAATCCTTCTAGAGAGCTACATTCGCTCATTCTATCTGCAACCATTGTTGTCATATATTTTAAAGATTCATGTAACAATTTCTCTGATATCGCTTTAACCTCATGCAACTCCAACCCCAATTTCAATATACTGTTCACATAATGACATATCTTTTTCTGTGAATCTATATCAGCAAAAGAATCGTTATACATAAAAGTTATTTTTTGATAAACCGTTTCTTTTTCTTCTTTTCCCCCCTGTTCTAACTGCGTTTCAATCAGTTCCAGAATTTGACCATTATTAATCTCCTCGCAGCAAAACCATTCACTACGTTCAAAATCCAAATGTAATAGCCTTGCTTTTATATTATTCCCTAAATCCGTTAGAATCTCTTTATATTCTTCCAGAATGTCAATGTCATAATACAAACTATCAACACAGCAGAATTTTTCTCTTTGATTTGGCAGGATATTCAGCTGATTATGTTGTACAAATGTCTGCCATTTTTCATTTTCATCTATAATTTCATAATATTTATTTAACCAGTCCCTCCAGTCAATTTGATTCAACTCGGCATCTAATGTATCTACAGTTGCAAAACTGCTTACTTGTTCCGATAACCTTTCAAATGTATAACTGTTGCAATCAGACCATAAGGACTGATACCACTCATGCAAATCTTCTTTCTGTGGAATCATATCTGGGATCATATAACTTAATAATGTCCATATTTTTTCACGTGTAGCTACATTTCTATCAGAAATAATATACAACTCTTGCTCATTCCAACTGTCAAGCAACGCTTTCATATCTCCACATGCGTTGCGAATAATAGGCGTATGTAATATTACATCTTTATACTTAGCAATTATTTCATCCAACCATTCTTCGTCATACCACTCTTTCTTACTATAAGCATTCACTTTGGTAATATTATAAATGCCATCCCACTTTTTCTTTGCTACATATTCCAACAGATGCTCATATAATCCACATGCCTTTTCTATAATACTCCGATTGGCTTCTATTTCTTCATCAATTCTCGCCGTATTTTTACATGTCAAAAACACTCCATCCCTTGGTTCTGTTGGATTAAAATCTGGGGAACTAATTAATACAGGAAATGGAAAATCGTCCGTCCCAATCAAAGGAAAATCACAAAACAATTTGGATTGATTTTCATAAAATGGAAGAATCTTCATATTACCATTCATACGCTCCAATGCTATATAAATAGAAGCATTGTCCTCTGTCATTCCTAATACATATTTATTACAACAATGACCTTGTTGCTCCACTTCAATTTCAGATACAGTTGCATTTTCTAATCCACATTTTACTTCTCTCTTATACCGAAACTTCTCTCCAGTATTTTCAACAGTAATTTCCTCAATATCATGAAGCATGGCAAGAACATATGCTGCTGATACTCTCAAACTCTCCAATCCATCTCGTGCCGTCTTCATCCCGTACTCGTCTAGCTCATATTCGAATACAGTATTATATTCATCTTCATCAAAATCTAGGAAATCAACAGGTGTACAACTTTCCAAATCACCAACAGCCTTCTCCATAGCTGCTATAATTTCATTTTTTCCCTTTCCTGTGCGGTCTAAAGAAATAGTAAACTTAGAATGTTCGCCACCAATTTCTAGAAGTCCGGAAATATTAACTACTTCTGATAACAGATGTGTAGTAATAAATCCCGTTCCAAACTTTCCGCTTTTTCTCTCACTACCATCATTACGATCCTTAGAAGAAGCCTGATTAATAAGCGATAATATGTTATCCATTGAAAAAGCCTTACCATTGTGTCGAAAAAACACTTTTCTCTGCATTTCATCATAATTAATACTTATTTTCACTTTTCCCGTGGAGTTACAAACATCTTTTGCATTCTGGCATAATTCCCACACCCATCTTTTCGCACTATTCTCATTATTGCTGTAACGCAGCTTCTGCAAGAGCTGTACGATTCTGTTCGCCGCACCAATTCTCAAAGAATTATTGTCTGCGGCTTGTATATTCATATCAAATTGTTGCTTATTCATCCGTACCTTCTCCCCCCATTCTTCTTATCAAATTTCTTTAATAATTATGTCGGTATATTAACATGTGTTTTTATATAATCAGCAACATCATCTATTTCCGGATAAATCTTTGCTTTGTTTATCCCCAAACTTTCCAACTCATTTAGTAACTCAGCTTTTTTATCAATAATGCAAATTGTAATCTTTTTATTATCCAACTTTAATCGCAAATTTGATAATGTATTATACTTTTTACCACCATATGTTTCCTCAAGCAGTCCACAAACAATAAATGCACCTTCTTGATTATCAATTCTTCTATTCTTCCTTGCAGGAATGCAAACAACAACATCTCTTATATCCTCTGCTCTTATTTCCGATTTAAAACCAGGACGTTCCATTCTCACCTCGTGAACAAGGCGTTCAACTTTATCATTAAAATCATTCACATTTGAAGACTTGACAAAACTTGAATGGTAAAATTGCATTTGCTCATCTTTAGTAAACAAAGGAAGGGATGCTAGCATTGCAACAGTATCACTTTGAAAATATTTTATAGAATCCAAACTCTGTGAAAAAATTATTATTTCGCCATAATACGAATGCTGGGATTCACATGCAAAATAGAGTGCAACCAATGGATTCTGAGTGACATCTAACAATCTTGTTGGCAAACCGTAGTGTTGCATTTCTGCCAGTTTTTCTATATGTGATTCTAATCGTTCGAATTCATAAGGACATTTCGCCATTAATTCTAAATACATTTTCTTTTCATTTGATAACCATTCTTCTTTTCGAAATAAAGACGGTTTCAAATCATAAGAAACTTTACTGTGTCCTCGAAAAAACAGTTTCTCCTCTTTTCTTCTAATTTGTCCCAAAAAATCTACGTACTGATTAATTGAAGATATAAAATTCACCTCAACCTTAGCCGCATCAAAAACTATTCCGTTTGACATCCTGATATCATACTCATGCTCACGCTCATTCCAAGTTGTGTATAACTCTTTTACACAATCAAGCTTCTTATCAACAGATTTGTACATTTGAAAGATAAAATAAATAATGGCAAAGTAGTTGTATTCATCAAAAGAACTTTTATTTTTTGATAGTTTTTCTTCCAGTTCTTTAAGTACTGGAAGCATTATTTTTTCGAGTTCCTCAGTATTTGTAGCATACTTTCCTGCAAAAACTTTAGCCAATGGAGAATCTAATTTCTTTAAATTATTTTCTATTTCAGATTTAGAGGTTCTCGGTCTCCCTATCAGTGGATTAATATCACAATATCCTTCCGACTGCAATTTTTCGAACATCATCTTTTCAAAAGCGCTTTTTACAATGACATTATGTTCTAGTTCGCCTATTTCGCTATAAATGAAAAAAAACATTTTATGCTCCTCCTTCGTATATGTCACAGTAGTGTTAGCATCTAAACAGTACAAAACAAAATGAGATATCCCCTTAAATGTTGTATAATAAAAAAAGAGGAGGAACTCATTATGTCACGACAAAAAACTCAACACACCAAGCAGTTCAAGTTGGATGCTATCAACTATCACAAGGAACATCCTGATCTTACACAAGTTGAATGTGCAAAAAATCTGGGGATCGGTGTCAGCACCCTTGCCCGCTGGGAATCCCAGTTCAGAGAGAATGACGGCGATATTCCTGTTATCGGTTCCGGTAATTACGCTTCTGAAGAAGCGAAGGAAATCGCTCGTCTCAAGCGCGAACTCCGTGATGCACAGGATGCACTTGATGTGTTAAAAAAAGCCATCGGCATTCTGGGAAAAGATTAACAGAAGCTATCTATACTGAAGTTTCTGCTAAGGTAGAGGCTGTCAAAGTAACTGGACGCCGCGTCTCTGTCTCCGGAATGCTGAAAGTTTTAGGCGTGTCTCGCTCTGGATACACATCCTTTCTTAATCGAAAGGTATCTCCCACTCGTCAGCGAAAAGACGCTGTCAAAAAGGAAATCCAGAAAATATATGATAATTCAAAACAGAATTACGGTGCCCCTAAAATTACTCAGAAACTACGTAAATCCGGCGAAACCATCAGTCAACGCACCGTAGGTAAGTACATGCGTGAAATGGGCATTCGTGCCCAATGGACTAAACCATGGACTACTACCACCAGAGATTCTGATTTTAGTAAGGAACTCCGCAATGTTCTCAACGAAAAGTTTAATCCAGAACGTCCTAACGCTGTCTGGTGCACAGATATAACTTATATCTGGACACAGAATGGTTTTGTATACCTTAACTGCGTTATGGACTTATACGCCAGGGAAATCATCGCCTGGACTCTTGCAGACACTATGGAAGTATCTACTGTTATCGAAACAATTAATAAGGCAAAAGCCTGTCGCAATACTGATTTACCACTTATTATCCATTCAGATCGTGGCAGCCAGTATGTTTCAAATGCGTGGCGTGAGGCCACAGAAAAGATGCAACGGAGCTATTCCCATAGCGGTTATCCTTACGATAATGCCTGCATCGAATCTTTCCATTCCTTAATCAAAAGAGAATGGCTTAACAGATTCAATATCATTAACTACAAACATGCCTATAGGCTTGTATTCGAGTATATTGAAACCTTTTATAATACCGTTAGGATTCACAGTCACTGCGACTATATGTCTCCTAATGACTTTGAAAAATTGTATGAGAGGGTATGTTCTCTACCAGCAGCTTAGCTGGCAGAACTTCTCATTTTATTTTGTGCTAAATCTTGACATAGGATCATTCATCCTGCCATGACTCCTTCCACTCTATGGATTGATGTTCTTTTTCCTTCATATATTCACCAACTTTCTTTATTTTTAAAGCATTTTACTGGTTATCATCATCTTCAACATTTACTGGCACTTTGACTAATTCATTTCGTTCTTTAATCCAAATTAATATTTTTACGGCTATAACAACCGCCACGATACTACATATACCAATAGTGACCTGTATTTTATGTGCCATAACAAATTTGCCAATCCAAATCACTCCATATGCAATAGCCCACATAACGATAAAATAAAGAGTTCGAATTATCCAGTGATAAAATGAACCCGCCGCTCTCCCCGAGATGAGTTCTCCATGATACAAGCTTCCTACTTTTTCATACGCAATCAAATATGCAATATATCCAATTACTGCCAAAATAATCCATTCGTAATACCATTCAATCGGTAATCCCAATGGTTCTATTGCTAAATCAAAAATAAATTTAAACATTTATCTCCTTTCTTTATCCACTTCCGTAAAGAAGTATTCTAATGTGCCCACAAACACTTCTTGCTCGAACAATTCTTTTATTTGTTCCCGATTCATCCAAGCAACCTGTGCAACTTCATCCGTTGTAGCATTACCCAAATCAACTTCTCCGTCATATTCAAACAGCCAAACGTCCATAATATCATTAAAGATTTTTCCCTCAATGATTTTTCGTGTCTTTGTAAAAAGAACCTGTCCATTTTCCGGCATTAAATCAACTCCAACCTCTTCCTTTGCCTCTCGAATTGCTCCTAATAAACTATCCTCACCTTTTACAACCGAACCGCCTACACATTCCCACATCAAAGGATATGTCGGTCTGTTTGCAGAACGCTGCGGGATAAGGTACTCGCCCTTGGAATTACGAATCCACACATGCACCACCAGATGGTATCCGTCTATCGGTAACTGTTCTCCTCTGATATGATCTTTTCCCAGAAGTTCTCGGTTCTCACTATACAAATCCCATATTTCTGCATCCGGCACATACTCCACAATATCCCCAAAATCTGCATGTAAGGTTTTACAGATTTTGCTAAGAATTGTAAGGCTCACCTCTTCATCACGGCGAAGCTTTGTCATTGTGTTAGGAGCGATTTCTGCCTTTTTACGCAAATCTGATTTACTCATTTTTTTATCAACTAATAGTTTCCATAATTTATTGTATGATACTGCCATAACAATGTCTCCATTCACCTTCAATAATTATCAATTTCCTACCTGCAATCCATTATCTGTTTCATTAACTCTGAATAGTCCATTAAATTCATTCTACTTTTTATCGTCTGTTGAAATCTACGAGCATCCTTTGAGAAATATGAGTTAGTTACCATTATTCCTGCTGTAACCCTGTCCGCTTCAACAGTTCCATATAGTTGTCTAACAAGTCCAACATTCACAGGATGCTTAGGCGCTTTCTTTTTACATTCAGCATAAATCACCAAATCGCCTAACATTGAATTATTAAGAACAATCAAATCCTTACCACCATCTCTTGTCTGTTTCGTAAGTTGCACATTATATCCTTTTCTTTCAAATAATTCACAAACCAGTTCCTCAAACTGTCTAGGAGTAATTTCTTGAAGTATTTCTGGTCTTAATGCAACTTTATCCACAAGTGAATGCGTTACTACCTTTATATCATTTTTTAATTCGTCTGGTACTCTAATAATTTTTCGTTCTGGAACAACTATCTCTGGATGTTGTAGAGATACACCACCTTTATATGTATATATTTGATGTATATCCTTTTCAAAATCAAGAAAATATTCGTTAAGCCCCTCGCCCTTTAGTTTTGTATGAAGCTTTTCAGCTATCGTTCTAGGCGTTAAATTTTGCTTATCAAGTTCTTTAAAAATACTTTCTACAATACTGTCACTCGAGATACGGGCACCAAGATAATCACTAATAAACAATAATATCTGTTTATCTGTTAATGGCTTTAACCTTATTTCATAATCAAAATTTATATCAAATTTATTTTCTCTAGCAGTGCATATATAACACCCTCTAGCATTTTTAATGTGCTCTACCATTTGTTGTTTATATCTATATGTTTCGTCCAAACCATCCACTAAACAAACAACATCTGTAAAATCAGATGGATGTTTCCATCTTTTATTTCCCATCCGTGAAAAATCCATCGTTTCATACCAGATTTCCCTTCCTTTTTCCTCTAATATCTTTCCAATTATATTTAACAAAAAAGTTTTACCACTTCCTGCCGCACCTGTTATCAAGATTTTGCCATATGGTTTCATCCTGACAACATCTAAAAGTTCCTGTAACTCGTCCCTTCTTATAATCTCCATACGCAGCTTTCCTTTCGTTACCCAACCGACTTATCTAGCATCTCTACAATCTTTTCTCTTTCACCGCTACCATTAGTCTTAAATCTCAGTAATGGAATTTCATACAGCTCCATAATATGATTTTTCAATAAATCTCTTGAAGCCTGAACGGTATCCTCTTTATGATATTCATATCCGTCAACCTCAATCGCCAACACGGGCTTTTTACCAATTCTGTTATAAATCAGAAAATCTAAATGTGTTGCTGGATTCATTGCATACTGACATTCCTGCTCATTTAATAGTTCTGGATTCTTAATCAACATATTCAACGGAAAATGACAAACAACATCCAAGCTTGAATACTTGTTAGCGGAGATAATGTCCTCTATCAATGAATACATCAGATTTTCCGAATCATATTCTGATACTTTTTTGTGCTTCTGCAAGTATACCCTTCTTTCCTCAGTATACTGCTTGTAAAGGTAATCAAAAATCGAATAAATCTTGCTTTCAGTAACCTCAAAATTATTATACTGAATATAATCAATCAAATCTGTTATATTTCGCTCTTTTGATTGCTCATTTCCAGTTACAACCAACATCAATTTCTTTTTGGCTCTTGATACAGCAACATTGATTAAATATGGATCATCTGCAAAATCAGATATTTCATCATCCACGGTAGATATAATAATATTCTCTTTCTCCTTGCCCTGGAACTTATGCACTGTAGCAGCATCAATATCTGTTATCTCCTTGCTTAATGCTTCTACCTGATTTTTGTACGGTGCAATAATTCCGGTTTCTTCCGGATTTGAAACATATTTTGGTATAATCTCGTTTTTAATAACATCTATCTGGCGCTGGCTATAATGATTACGCTCATGATTTCCCGCTACCGTTTTTACTACCGATAAAACATCCTCTTCACCCTTATCCGTTGTCATAATAATCAATTCACCACGATAGAATTTCTGGTTACAGAAATTTATTATTTTAGGGTGACACCTATAATGTTCTCGCAACAATGTTTGTGTTACGTTTGGCATAACATCCAAAATGGATTGCAGAAAACTGTTTGTATACTGATATCCTTCACTCACATTAAAACTGTCAAATATAGCTTTTGCTTTGGCCTTTATATCATCTGTAACAACATTAGGAAGTTGCTTGGTATCACCCACAATAACAACATTCCTTGCACATGACAATGCCAACGCACCAGTTGCAATATCTACCTGTGACGCTTCATCCATGATAAGGTAATCATACACCACATCTGAATTCAGGCTGTTTCTTGATGAAAATGTTGTACTTAATATAACCGGATACTCAGCCAGTACATCATATGGTTCCTTCCACAGATTATCTTCACTAAAAGTTTTCCTACTACTGTTACCTTCATATTTCCTTGCCAGTTTATCTTTTAGGACAACCATTGACTGTTTGCATAAATCCTCAAGCAAATTCTTATTAACACTATTTAAATACTTTTCAATATCTGCAATTTCCGCAGACAACTCCGCCTGCTTCGCACGATAATACATTGCCTGAAAGGTTGTAATTATCTTTGAAATATCCTGCTTATAAATACTCCAATCGGTTACTCCATATTTAAATAAGGCTTTTATCTTAAACCAAAATCCTATTGCCGTTTTCTCTTCTGAAATCAACAGGCACTCCTGCCACAATACCATCCATTGCTTTGAAGATAGTTTTTTCTTGAACTTAATACTATCTGTATGAACATCTGATTCTTTAACATATTGATTGAAATATTCCTGTTCAGTAACCAACTGTGAAAGTTCCTGCCTTAAACACGCCAGTTTTTCCTGCTTATCAAAAACGCTTTTTAACTGACTGGATTGGTCAGCTATTCCCTTTTGCAAAACACTTGGATCTTCTCCCGTTTTCCACGACGAAAAATTTGGATAAGCGGCGTCCTGATGCTCAACAAATGATTTCTTATTTTTAGAACTTCCTAATGTCGCAGCAACAAAACCCAAATTGTACTTTGGCGATGATAATTTTTCATACACATTTTCTGTTGCCGAATTATTATTGGATACTATCTGCACCGTTTTCCCTTGCATTAATATATTGGCAATAATATTCAATATCGTTTGTGTCTTTCCCGTTCCTGGAGGGCCCTGTATAACACTAATCTGATTCTCCATGGCATTTTTTACAGCCTTATACTGACTGTTATTGCATCCAAATGGGAAAATCGGAATGTATTCGCGTTCTGTTCTTTTCCCTTGCAATGATGATGGATTCAAATACTTTGCTAAAGCTACATCACTCCCCACAAAAGAAATCTTGTCAAACTTCTTAGACAATAATTTTTCACCAGTCTCTTCATTCTTAAGATTACTCAAACCTGCAATTTGCTTTATATATTCAAATACATTTGATGACTGACTCTGGGCAAGACATGACTCTATAATATGCAAGTCGTTCCGACGATAATCTCTTTCACTACCATCGCCAAAACAAATGTGCCAATAAGACTCACTTCCGCTTCTAAATACATATATTGCATTAACATCAAAGAACTCTCGTCCTTCTCTGCTAATCCGATACATGTTAGGATTCAAAACCTCCGGATCAGTCAACTTTTCCACATTCAAATATGCATACGAGTATGTTTTTCCATTATTGAATTTTACATCCCATTTTTGGGTATTTCTATTGTAACCACATGACATTATTTCGGATGTCTTTATTTCACCCTTGATAATGACCATATAATATCGTGTATTCATCTATTCCTCACTACTTCTTATCCGCACGCTGCTTGCCCTTAAATTCCTTCTGCACATGGCAATGTTCCTGTTTGCCAACCAACTTATCGCCTTCAAAATCCAATTCAATAATATATGGCATCCAATCTATAATTCGCAGAAACTCTTCGCACCCGAAACTATTGTCATAAAAATTCAATATCGTACTAAGGGCAGTACCATGGGTTCCTATAACAATATCTTTATCCGTATTATCTGATAAAATCTCATTCAGTGCCTCTATGTTACGTTTTTGCACCATAGCAATGGACTCTCCACCTTCTTCATGATAATTATAATCAGCCCATCGTTTCTGGAACATTCCGTGATTGTTTCCATCAGGTCCTTTTTCGCGCTCCCTCAATCTCTCATCTGTTATAATCTCTTTTGTGAAAAAATCTGCTGCCTCTGCAATGGTATCCATACTACGTTTATACGGACTACAATAAAACGCATCTATTTTCTTATCCTTCAAAAATTCCAGCACAATTGCAGAATCTTTCTTACCCTCTTCCGTCAAAGGTCTTGTCCTGTCTTCTTCCCAATCATGTTCCGGCTGTGCGTGACGCACGAAATAAACTCTTGTCATTTGATCAACTCCATTTCATCTTCCATTTTTACGAAGCCATATTTTTCATACAATGGACGTCCAATCTCTGTCGCCTCTAAAGTAATCTGTGATACGCCCTGTTTCCTTACATCCTTTACCAGTAAATCTAATGTATGAAATGCAATCCCCTGTCTCCGATATGCCGGTGCCGTATACATATTCATAATATAAGCCTTTTTACCTGTTGGATTATGATATGTCGGCATAACCTGATAAAAACTGACACCACCAGCACCAATAAAGGTTTCGTTATCATACACCAGATATGCAATATGCTCACCTATTTCTAATGCGCTCTTATAATACTCATAGGATTCTTTTTCCACCAATAAACATATCCACATCATTCGATAGTTTGTTTGCTGCACGAAGAACAATAATTCTAGTTCTTACAAGTTCATCTATGTCTGCTATGGTTGTTTTTTTATATTCATAGTTTTTCGCCATCACATACTACTCCTCTAAATCTGTTAACCTTTTCGTAAAACAAATAATTCTATTTGCTTCCGCAAACCCCATTTTCAAATGAAACTTAAGACTATCTTCATTATCCAACTCACAGTCACTCGCAAACTCAAGGCACCCTGATCCTTTGCCCAATTCTGACATTCTCCTAACAATTCTTTCGTATAACCTCTTTTTTTATATTCTTCTAAAACAAAAATGCCTTCCAAATATCCTACCGGACTAGAATCAGTTCTCTCTACATAGTCAAACCTTAATCCGCATTGTGCAAATCCAACTATATGTTCCTCTGATATAGCAAAAAATAATATTTTTTCCTTTTCTTATATGTTCGCAAAAAATCTTTGTTAAATCTTCAACTGTGTGTGATTTCCACATTTGAATTGCCAAGCTCACAAGTTGGGGAACATCTTCTAAAGTAGCTTTCCGAATCAATTTTACCACCTATCCTTAACTCTTTCTGAAATATTTGTAAGATACAATAAACCACTTACTCTATCTGGTTACAAAATTCTATAATTTCTTCTTTCCTACAGTCCAAATCTTCCTTATATTCCACTGAGCATAAACCAAGACTGTCACAACACTCAATTTCCATATGTCCATAGAAATGTTCTATGCTTGCGATAATCCTCTCACATTCCCTCATGCCCGGTCCAGTTCTTAATGCGATAACATATCCCTTCTTACCACTACTTATCTTGGCATGCGGTTCATGTGTGTTACACCACGGAGTGCATCTATCAATAAAAACTTTAAATTGTCCCGGTATATCTGCCCAGTATGATGGAGACACAGATATAACTATATCAGCCCATTCATATTGCTCAATTATCCTATCAACATCGTCATTCTGAACACATTTTGCTGTATTATGACAAGTTCTACATCCTTTGCAAAATTTTATATCATAATCATCAATACATATGTTTTTAACATCATGTTTCTTTTCCAGACGAGCAGTAACTATATTAACAATTTCTGCTGTTGCTCCATTTCTTACAGGACTACAA
>OHUK01000653.1_pt1 | contig 16799 bp, 9 predicted proteins | sample 1579201 | NCBI WGS metagenome assembly OHUK01 (sample SAMEA3879528, study PRJEB24766) | human gut metagenome | biome: human-associated habitat; feature: feces | place: USA | collected 1985/1987 | reverse complement strand
TGGAAGAGGGAGCATAGCGGGCTATGTGACCGATGACAAATACCAAAAACGGCAAAAAGACAGGGCATAAGAAATAACTCCTTACTCCACAAAATTGGTCAAGTTATTTTTTTACCATTACTTAGGATTACATGCCAATCATTTTCTCAACGGCATAGGCGCCAATGCCGGCCAGATAGCCCACGAAGGCAATCCACGTGATGTGGCGCATATACCATCCGAAGGTGATTTTCTCCAGTCCCATCACCACCACGCCAGCGGCCGAACCGATGATGAGCATAGAGCCTCCCACGCCGGCACAGTAGGCGAGGAGCTGCCAGAAAATGCCGTCGACGGCGAAGTCGGTGCCGGGGGCGATGTCATACATGCCCATGCAGCCAGCCACAAGGGGCACGTTGTCGACAATGCTGGAAACGACGCCGATGACGCCCGTCACGATGTAGTGGTTGCCGCCAGAGGCTTCGTTGAGCGCCTGTCCGAAGGTTCTCAGAACGCCCGTTTCCTGCAGGGTGGCCACAGCCATCAGGATGCCAAGGAAGAAGAGGATGGTGCTCATGTCGATGCGTTTGAGCAGCTGCGTCACGCGCATCTGCATGTTCTCGTCGACATGGCCCTTAGAGCGGTAGAAAAATTCCGTGATGCTCCAGAGCAGACCCAGCACGAGCAGGATACCCATGAAAGGAGGCAGACCCGTGAGGAAACGGAAGATGGGCACGAAGATGAGGCCGCCCACACCGATGAAGAACACCATGTTGCGTTCCAAACGTGAGAAATGGAGCGCATCGCCAGCTTCTGCCGTGTGGTTCGTTTCCAACTGTCCTTTGAGCTTGAACTGCAGCAGGAATGTCGGCACCACCACTGAGATGATGGAAGGGATGAGGAGTTCCTTGATGACGCCGCCCGTCGTGATGTTGCCCTTGATCCAGAGCATGATGGTCGTGACGTCGCCGATGGGCGAGAATGCGCCGCCTGCGTTAGCTGAGAGAATGATGCAGGAGGCATAGATGAGTCGGTCTTTATGGTCTTTCACCAGTTTGCGCAACACCATGATCATCACGATGCTTGTTGTGAGGTTGTCGAGCACGGCTGAGAGCACAAACGTCATAAACGTCACGCGCCATAGCAGCGTGTGCTTGTGTTTAGTTTGCAAACGGTCGCGAACAAAGTTGAAACCGCCGTTGGCGTCCACAATTTCCACGATGGTCATGGCGCCCATGAGGAAGAACAGGATTTCGCAGGTGTCGCCAAGGTGTGAGAGCAGGATGTGCTCGTTGACCCACTGGGACACGTCGGCAGCGGCAACGTTCACGCCGCGGAAACTTTGGATGAAGGAGCCGGCATCAAGCATGTAGAGCACCCAGCATCCAACACACATCAGCAGGGCGGGGGCCGCCTTGTTGATCTTCAAAACGCTCTCAAGGGCTATGCAGAGATAGCCGATGACAAACAGAGCAACGATAAATGTAATCATGTAGTGTTTAGTATTTTGGTTTTGGTGATTATTTCTCTCGAGGAATCGCCAAGGGGCTGTCGGCGCGTATTTTTTTCAGTGACGAACCTCCAGCGGGGTGTTTTCCGCCTATTCTGTGGTGCAAAGAACGGCAAAAAAATCGAGGAAGCCAAAGATTTTCAGTGTCAATCTCGTTGCAGGATGATAAAAGCCGTGTCGGGAGCTGTTGTATTCGAAAAAAATGATGTAATTTTGTCTGTGCAGAAGCGCTCTTGTAGTTCAATGGATAGAACAATGCTCTCCTAAAGCGTAGATTTGGGTTCGATTCCCAACAGGAGTACCAGATTGAACAGCGGCGTACGTTCCACGCTCAAAAGAAATGGCGCCGCATCTGATTTTTCAATATCAAAAGACAGAAGGCATGTTAAGATTGAATTGCTTTTTCAGCGCACACGAGGGCAAATATGAAGAGGCTCTCGACGCAGCTTTGGCTCTGACGGCTTGCTCACGCAAGGACGAGGGCAATGTGGCTTACGACACTTTTGAAAGTGCCACGAATCCCGATGTGTTCATGATTTGTGAAACATGGGAGAACGAGGAAGTTTTGAAAAAACACATGGAGGCTGAGCATTTCAAGCTCTATGTGGGTCAACTCGAGCAACTCGGCACGCTGAAGCTTGAGCAGTTTGATTTCCCCAAGAAATAGTCTTTTCCAAGAAAAGTTTTATGTCATGATATCAGGGCGGAGGAGCATCCATTGCGATGTGGCCTCCGCCTTGTCTTTTTGTGGCAGGGTGAAATTAGCCTCAGCCGAAGTATTGTGGGGATGGAATTGGATGGCAGCAGTGGGGGATGATGAATCAGTGAACTTGTATATACCTCAAGTTTCAGATTTAGATTTCAGGCAGTCATAGCGTAGGCTCTAAGTGCCGCAAGCCTTTGATCCTTCACATCAAGCACAAAGAATCATACGATGAACTCATATCTCGGGCAAAGGATCATGGGTAGTGTTAAATCGTATAATCCTTGTTAAATGAATCATATATCACATCATATGTTAATACTTTTGTGCGCATATCCAGAATCAAAAGCATAGCATTTATGAAAGAAAACACAGAAATTTCAGCAGCCTGCAACCATAACAAGGTAAGCTTTTGGGGATTACTCATCACCTTAGGCATCGTGTTTGGAGACATCGGCACATCCCCCCTTTATGTGATGAAGGCTGTCCTACATACAGGTGAAACCATCGACCAGCGTACCATTTTGGGCGCATTATCCTGCATCATCTGGACACTCACCCTACAGACCACCATCAAATATGTCTGTGTAGCTCTACGTGCCGACAACAATGGCGAAGGAGGCATCCTCGCCCTCTACGCTCTTCTGCGCCGCCTCAAAAGTAAATGGATTTACATATTGGCCATCATTGGTGCCAGCACATTACTGGCTGACGGAATCATCACCCCCGCCATCACGGTTACAACAGCCATCGAAGGACTCGAAAGCATCAGCCCCCATCTGCCTGTCATTCCCATCACGCTTGCCATCATAACCATCATCTTCTTCGTCCAACGCTTTGGCACAGAGAGCATAGGCAAGTCGTTTGGAGTATTCATGCTGCTATGGTTCCTGCTGTTGGGCATAGTGGGAATCATCAGCATCACATCTTATCCTCTGATACTGAAGGCCTTCAATCCCTATTATGCTGCCTTGCTACTGGCAAAATCCCCACAATGGTTTTTAATCCTAGGTGCTGTATTTCTCTGCACCACCGGTGCAGAGGCTTTGTATTCTGACTTGGGACATTGCGGCAGGAAAAACATCACCATCAGCTGGGCATTTGTAAAGACCATGCTCATTCTCAACTATCTGGGACAAGGAGCATGGGTGTTGTCCCATGTACAAACGGCCTCCACCGTCAATCCATTCTTCTCCATCATGCCGCAGAGCATGCTTTTCTTCGCCATCATCATGGCCACAGGTGCGGCTATCGTTGCAAGTCAGGCACTTATCAGCGGAACCTTCTCCATTTTGAGCGAAGCCATGAACCTGCACTTCTGGCCTCGTATGCGAATTAAGCATCCCACTCAGGTAAAGGGACAGCTCTACATCCCTGTGATCAACCTTGCCATGTACATCGGTGTAGTTCTCATCATCCTGCTGTTTCGCGACTCCTCGCATATGGAGGCTGCCTACGGACTTGCCATCACCATCACCATGCTGATGACTACATTGTTGCTTGGTTTCTACCTACACACAAAAGGGGTATCGCGACTCATCATGATATTGTTTATCGGCGCATATTGCACCATCGAGGGGATTTTTCTCGCAGCCAATCTGTCAAAGTTCCTTGCAGGAGGATGGTGTACGATGCTTATTGGCGGTATTTTGTTCCTGATGATGTACGTGTGGATTCGTGCCATAAAGATACGCAACCACTACATCAGCTCCAAACCACTGGATGACTATTATCAGATTATCTCCGACATCAAAGCCGACATGAGCATTCCGAAATATGCATCCAATCTTGTCTATATCAACCATGCCAGCAAGGAAGGAACCGTTGATGACAAGTTGGTCTATTCAATCATCAACAAGCAGCCGAAACGTGCTGACCATTACTGGCTTATCAATATGGACTTTGTGGATACTCCTGACACGTTGGAGTACGACTGTAAGGTCTTAATTCCCAACACCCTATACAACATAACCATGCACATAGGATTCCGCATAGAACCTCGAGTAAGCCTCTATTTGAGACAAGTTGTGGAAGACCTCGTTGCCAACAAGAAGGTAGATCTGACCAGCAACTACCCTTCACTCCGCAAAAACGGCATTTCGGGCGATTTTCGTTTCATCATCATTCATCGCGTGTACTACCCTGAGAATTCCGTCAATCGCCAACAGAACCTATTGATGAACTTCTATGCTCTCATCAGTAAAATAGGCATTGACGAACCGAAGGCATTGGGACTCGACACCTCTATGGTGATGGTTGAACGTGTGCCGCTGATCATCGATCATCGTATGGACAATATCAGACGCATCGTAACCGTAGAAAAATGAATTGCGCAGTTTGGGGCTTGCTTACTTAGTCATTTTCAAAAAACAACTTGGCACTTTAGAGGGTTCCTGGAAACTTCGCACGTAAATGTTTGCGCTTCGCACGGTTTTTCCACATGGTATTTTCCATCGCATTCCTTCGAAATTCAGGTCAACCCGCTGAATTTAGTGAGCATGAAAGAAGACTCCTTTCGGCATTTTTTCTTGATGATTCTCCCTCAGAGAATCTCACGCATACTTTCTACGACCTTGTCAAGTATCCCCTTTGTCTCATGGATAAAAGTGTCGGTATCCTTGAGTCGGTTTGCGATGTCAAGGCAACCGATCCACGTAACATTTCCTTGCCTATTGATCATGGGCTTGAAAGACTTGTCGATGTCCATTAGAGCTGAAGAAATCACATCAAAACGCTCGTCTTTAGGCTGGTCATTCTTTTGATAACGGACACCTATCTCCTTCTTTGACTGGTTGGAAATCGTAACAAGCAATGCGGGATGGCCTTGTTGGTCATCTACGGAAAATCTTACTCGATTCTCTGTCTTTTCATAGACCTCCAAGCCTAGACTGAATTTGCAGTGATTGCAAAGACAGACATAAATATACGTCCAACGAAGGGTCATTTCATGCTTTATCTCATCACGATCATTCCTTTTCTTCGTGAAAATTTCAATGATGTCTTTTGATTGATCATAGAATTCTCTGCAATCGATTCGTCTGTCATCCACCTCAAAAGCCCTTCCTAAAGCTTTACCCACCAATTCCTTTTTCTCAATCGGCCAAGCCGAAGAAGTATGATCAATGCCATAAACGGGAATGCCGTTGATCATCCCGTAATCCAGTTTGACCACATCTGCAAGCAACGGCGCTGTGCGATTCAACAACAGATTCATACAATTCTTTCCACCCAAGCAAATGATATGCTTCGGGCGAATAAGGTCTATCAATCCTTTCGTATATTCAATGGATGTCTTCTGTGCCTCTTCGACTTCTGTTCCCTTAAGGCCTGCTTCCTTATGCGTCGAAAAGAAAGTGGCATTGGTAAACACAAAACGACTTTCATCTTTCAGCAAATCATTCATATGACCTGTATGACCATAATCAAGGATGGAAACCAACCGTCTTACGATGAGCCATTCACAGATAGGGAAATGAGGATTACCCTCTTTCTTGAAATCACAATTTCCGCGCAACAAATCTTCGGGTTTTGCAAAGCGGTCTTTCTGATAATGTCCTCCACCCCCAGGGTTGATACCAACGACCATGAGCTCAACGGGCTTGTCGTCTGTGAGTAAGGTAAGGTCCGACTGAGTGTAGAAATCAATATCAAGGTTTCTGGCCTTTTCTGAATAGAATCTATAGGTCTCTTCAGCCCATGCTCTCAGCTTTTCTTGAATATTCATGTTCTCCATTGGTTATCGTGATTTATTGATGACTCATATACCTCATTCCATATGCACGAAATACTCAGCAAATATACGATAAAACATGAAATACCTCCTCATTTTTCAACCACAAAAACGTGGTGACGTACACGCTTAGGCAACATTTTTTACCTAAGATCAACCTATGGTCCCCCGTATAATTTATCCATCCATTTTGACTTCGCTCTGATAAACCTGACGAGCATAGCCAAGGCCACCCAAGGGTCTCCCCTATCCCCCGAAAGCCCCCACCATCGCCCAGGAAATGGAGCGACAGTGGGGGCATCATAAGGAGGAGCAACTAGCACTTTTCAGGCTCATGCGGAGCGATGGAGATGCCTACTCAAGTTTCGGATTTAGATTTTAGGCAGTCATAGCGTAGGCTCTAAGTGCCGCAAGTCTTTTATTGTTCTCGATAATCTGCATGATCAAATCCTTAGAATCACCACACGGAAATGCTCAAAGCCTTTTTTATGCAATAAACTTAATCGCCAATTCTAAATCCGAAACTTGAGTATATACCCGGAGAAAAAGGGATATTTTTGAGGCGACAATGCTTCGCCGCATCGGACGCTTGTGCTGCCTCGTACAAACTTTCGCCGTGAGGTTGGCTTGCCTGCGGCAGGCGAGTAGAGCGGCGGCAGCGCCCCCCCCGAGGGGTAGGGCGCTCAAAATCAAGGGAAAATGCGGCAGAATATTGAGACCTTTGGCATTTTGCACGACAGCAGCAATAAAAAATCCCCTGCCAAAAGGTGTGATTTTCGCAATACTTCCTTAACTTTGTCCGATAAATTCATCCAATAATCAAAGCAAACAGAAACACAAGATGGCAAATAAAGGGAAGCATTTCACATTCCTTGTCATTGCGCTCTTTTGCAGTTCTCTGGCTCATGCCCAAAAGCAAGTGCCGACAGAACAGAAGGATTCCATTGACAACAGGAACGACATTATAAAAATGGCGGACAACCACTCCGCAAAGGGAGGAATAAACAATGTCCTTGACGTGTTGAGCGGTCAGGCGGCCGGTGTCAACGTGTCCTCTAATGGTCTCGACCGTATGGCCATGCTCAATAGCGTACGCGTACGCGGTACGACCTCCATCATTGGCGGAAACGACCCTTTGGTGCTGATTGACGGAGTCACGTCCGACGTGCTTACCCTCTCGACAATCTATCCTGCTGACATCGAAAGTTTCCGGATTCTGAAGAATGCGGCAGAGACAGCCATGTATGGTTCGCGCGGTGCTTCGGGTGTCATAGAGGTGAAAACGAAGAAAGGCACTGGGCGTGGTTTCCAAATTTCTTATGAGGGCAATGTCGGTTTCGAGCAGATGTACAAGCACCTCAATATGCTCGACGCCTCGGAATACGTTGCCACGGCAAGAGCTTTAGGCATTTATTGCAATAATCGAGGATTCAACACGGATTTTTACGATGTCATAACGCGAACCGGTCTTGTCAACAACCACTACCTCGCATTCAGCGGCGGAACGCCACAATCAAACTATCGTGCCTCATTCGGCCTCATGGACCACAACACCATTATAAAGAACATGAACTATAATGTTTTTGTGGCCAAGATTGACGTAACCCAGAAAGCCTTTAACGACAAGCTCACTGGCGACTTCGGCGTGTTTGGCTCATCATTCAAGAACCATGACATCTTCGACACGCAAATGCTGTTCTACTCCGCTGCATGCCAGAACCCGACGTTCCCAGCAGGACCCGACGAAAACGGGAATTGGGTGAAGAACGGAGCGGCCACGCACATCAACCCTCCTGGCATTTTGCTTGATGAGAAAAACGACTCCAAGGATTTGAATTTCGACGCTCACATCAAGCTGAGCTATGACTTCAATCCTCATTGGCGCATCTCCACCTTTGGCTCTTATCTATATGGCTCCACGGAAAACGCGAAATTCTGTCCGACGTGGGTGTGGGCGCAAGGCAACGTCTATCGTGGCGAGTTCAAGAAAGAGGAATGGCTCGGCAATGTCGCCGTCAGTTTCAACAAAAAGGCGGGCATACACAGTTTTTCAGCAGACGCGAGCAGCGAATATCGCAAATTGAAAAAGACATCCTTTTGGGTATATGCCAAAGGCATCCCCACAAATGGCTTTCATTATGACAACTTGGGAGCGGCAGCCGTCCGGCCGTATGGCGGAACGGAAAGCACATACGAAGACCAATCCTTGGCTTCCGTAATGGGAAGTTTCAGCTATAGTCTGCTTGACCGTTACACGTTGTCGGTAAATGCGCGTGGTGATGGTTCTTCGATGGTTGGCGATAACAACACGTGGGGCTTCTTCCCTTCCGTTTCATTCAATTGGGACTTGAAGAAGGAGAGTTTCCTGGCTAACGTGAAGCCGATTTCCATGTTGAAGTTCCGCACGGGGCTGGGACAGGCTGGAAACCTTGGCGGCATCTCTGCCTATACCACCATGAACACGGTGAGACAAACAGGAATCGTGCCCATCAAGAGTTCGCCAACGGTGACTCTCGGAATGGTGAGAAACAATAATCCTGACTTGAAATGGGAAACCAAAACCACTTTCAATATTGGGGCCGACTTTGGCTTCTTTGCCAACCGCCTGATGCTCACGGCTGAGTATTATTACTCCAAGACCTCCGACATGCTCTACGCCTATGAGGTGCCTGTTCCGCCGTTTGCCTACAACACCTTGCTGGCAAACATCGGTTCCATGTCTAACCGAGGATTTGAGTTGGGGCTGTCTGTGCAGCCAATAAGCAAGAAGGAAATGGAACTGAACATCAATATGAACCTCTCGTTTCAAAGCAACAAACTGATCTCTCTTGGCGGAAATTACAAGGGCATGAACATGTCGGCGGCCCCCATCACCGCTATCGGCTCGCTTGACGGGGCAGGGCAGAATGGTGGCGACAACAATGTGGTTTATCAGATTGTCGGCCAGCCGCTGGGCGTGTTCTATCTTCCTCATTGCAAAGGACTCGTCAAGAACGAAAACGGCAACTATTTCTATGACATAGAGGACCTTGACCACAATGGCAAGGTTGACCTGAGCGACGGAGGCGACAGATACATCGCCGGACAGGCCACGCCAAAGGTGACGCTCGGCTCAAACATCAGTTTCAGATACAAGGATTTTTATGTCGCCTTGCAGATGAACGGGGCTTTCGGCCATAAGATTTTCAACGGAACAGGACTGGCCTACACCTGCATGGCCAGTTTCCCTGACTACAATGTCCTGAAGGGTGCACCGCAGAAAAATATCACCGACCAAAGGGTGTCTGACTTCTGGCTGGAAAAGGGCGATTATCTGAACTTCGAGCATTTGACCATAGGCTATAATGTTCCTTTGAAAAACTCGATGATTCGCTCGTTGCGCGTGTCGTGCAGTGTTAGCAATTTGGGAACCATCACCGCCTACAAGGGATTGACCCCGATGATCAACAGTTACGTTGTGAACAGCACAATGGGTATTGACGACAAACGCAACTATCCATTATATCGTACTTATTCTTTGGGACTGAGTGTGCAATTTTAAAAGAGGAAAAGCATGAAAAAGTTTTTGAGCTGCCTATTCTTGGCATCAGTGGCGTTGTGCTTCTGCGGCTGCTTGGACGAGCATCCAAAGGATCAGATAGATCAGGAAGCCATCTACAACAATGCTGACAACATCTACAAAAATGCAGTGGCTTCGCTCTACAACTACATAGGAAGCAATCAAGAGTCGGAAGGACTTCAAGGCACCTGCCGCGGCATATACGACTACAACACCCTCACGACCGACGAAGCCATGATTCCCATTCGTGGTGGCGACTGGTATGACGGTGGGCTGTGGGAGAACATGTATCAACACCAATGGAATGCCAATGACATCTATTTCTACAATGTATGGAAATACCTGTTCAAGGTCATCGTCCTGTCAAACCAATCGCTCTCCATCATTGACAGCCACAGGAATCTGCTCTCCGACCAGCAAGCGAGCGCATTTTCAGCTGAGGTGAGGGCCATACGTGCGTTGTTCTACTATTACGCAATGGACATGTTCGGGCGCATTCCCATTGTGACCTCCTACAACGTCAATTTGAAGCAGGTTGTGCAAAACGAGAGAAGCGAGGTCTTCCGTTTCATATTCAATGAATTGCAAGCGGTCGCTCCGCTGCTGGCTGACGAGCATTCCAACATAAGGGGGGACTATTACGGACGTGTGACACGCCCTGTTGCTAACTTCCTGCTTGCCAAGTTGGCCCTGAATGCCGAGGTTTACACCGTTGACAATTGGACCAGCGGCAGTCGTCAGAACGGCAAGAACATTTTCTTCCATGTTAATGGAGAGAAGAAGAACGCTTGGGAAACCTGCATTTGGTATTGTGAGCAATTAAGGCAAGAGGGATATGAACTGGAGAACGACTATGCCTCCAATTTTGCCGTTCATAACGAAAGTTCCAAAGAAAACATCTTCACCATTCCTTTGGACAAGAATCTTTATCCGAACGAATACCACTACCTCTTCCGTTCGCGCCACTACCAGCATGGCGGAGCCTATGGAGGGGCTTCGGAAAATGGAACCTGTGCCACTATCTCAACAATCAAGGCATATGGTTATGCCACAGACCATGTAGACAACAGATTCTACACAAATTTCTATGCCGACACCGTCTTTGTCGACGGCAAGAAGGTTTACCTTGACAACGGAGAGCCCCTGGTGTATAGGCCGTTGGAATTGAAATTGAACCTCAGCGCCAGTCCGTATAAACAGACCGCTGGTGCCCGTGTTGCAAAATACGAGGTGGACCGCACCGCCTATTCCGATGGCAGACAGGTTGACAATGACATCGTGCTCTTCAGATATGGCGATGCTTTGTTGATGGAATCTGAGGCAAAAGTGCGAAATGGCGAAGATGGTTCAGCAGAGCTGAATGCCATCAGGCAGAGAGCAGGAATGCCATTGGTGGAGGCCAACTTAGACAATATCCTCAAAGAGCGTCTTTTAGAATTGGTTTGGGAAGGCTGGAGAAGGCAAGATCTTATTCGGTTTGACAAATTCACGAAGGCATACGACCAACGCACCCCTATTGACGGTGAGGAAACAGGCTTTACGACCGTATTCCCTATTCCGCAAAAATGTCTTGATCTGAACAAAAGCTACAAACAAAACTACGGCTATAAGTAGGGTTTTCATGACGTCTTCCTAAAGGCGCAGATTAAAACTGAATGAAGAATTACACGATAATCAAACGTTGGCTATGGTGACAAGGCAGACGCGCAATTATCGTGTAATTTTTGGCGTATAGGTCTAAATCAATATGGCTAAATTATCATCAATGATATAATTTTCGAAGACGATGAAATAATGGATGTTCTTGAATATCAGAAATTCACAGGAAAATACAAAAAGCTGGAAAGCATTGTAGCCTAAAGTAGGGAAATCAAAAAAAAATAGCATACTGCGCAGGGTTGAAAATGTTAGCAGTTTGTGAACGAAGAACACTACTAAGCATTGCCACTCCTTGCTCTGTAAAAGCATAAGTTGAATAGCGGTTGCCGCCTCTGCCATTTGAGATCACAATTTGTGACCTCAAACGTGTTGTTACTTATTGTTGCATGCAAAGGTAGTGCTTTTAGCCTTTAAACCACTATTGCACAACCCCTTTCTTTGAAAAGAACCGTATAACCCCTATTTCACAATTCCAATAGGTTGATTATCAAGAATGCGCGGAAAATAAGACTTGTCAGCGCGTCTGGGACCTGATACGATCACGTCTGGGTCGAGACACGTCCGCGTCTGGGACGTGATACGTCCGCATCTGGGGCGTGGTTCGCTGACTGGCATAGGGGATGGATTGGCGAATTGATTTTTCGGCAGAATGCGCCTGTAGGAAAAGCAAAAAAGGCTGGGTATACTTGGGAGTAGGCAAGGAGGAGGTGGCATTGAACTGGGCAAGGCGTTGAGGCCGCATTGGGTTGGGTGTTCAAAATTCAGAAAAATATCTGTGCGGTTTTGAGAGCAAATAGCATAGCGAGTGTGGCATCGCAGCAAGGGGCACCGCGCGGACATTTGGCGGAGGCCTGGGGCGAAGCACTGTAGCTCACTTTGCGAGCAAAGTGAGGGGGACGAATATTAAGGCGGCCAAGCACGAACTGATAATCCAACAATGTCATGCCCCAAAGCGCTGGTCATGTTCGCTACGTGTTCGTGGCCCTCACTTTGCGAGCAAAGTTAGCTACAATGCTGGCGCCGCAACAGACTATTATGCGGGCCAGTGCAAACCTCCCCACTTTCCCAACCTTTATTTTTCTCTACCCCAAAAAACAAAAAAATCCGGCTGCGCACATGTGGGGGCATGGCGTAGCCGGATTATTTATGATTGTTTGTCAATACGCGCGCTCCGTTGCGTTGGCAACGGGAAGCGCGGCGGGTTGTCAGTCGGCGATGAGTGAGAACTCAGCACCAGAGGCGAAGTCCTGGCCATTCTGCTCGCTGACAGCGCGGAAGCGGATGTAGCGTGCCTTGACAGGCTTGTCGAACATGATGCGCTGAACGGCGCTGCTGTTCTTGAAAGCACCTTTGCATACTGGGTTGCCCCAGTTCTTACCGTCTTGGCTGACATAGATTTCGAATTCCTTGACACGTCCGTTGTTGCTGTCCTGACGTGGCATATAGGTGAAGCCCTTCATGAGTTTCACATTGGAAGCGTCGAAGTCAATCCAGTGAGGATAGTTGGCAACGGTGACAGAATACATCGTGTGCCAATAGGTGTTTGCGTTGTTGTCGATCAGGTTGTCAGCATCACCTTCCTTCGGTTCGAACGATGAGCAGAAAGCAATTTTGAGAGGTACGCTCTCGATTTTCTTAAATTCCATGTTCATCTTGAACGCGGGAGCATCCTTATACCAAGCCGTTACCTTGCCACCCTGGTGGAGGTTGAAGGGCTGGGTGTAGACCTTTGCCTTCTTCGCGCCGTTGATGGTGTACATCATGACGCGCTTGCTGTCGGCAGCATGGAGCACCACATTGCCCTTTGCGTCGTCGCGCGTGATGGTGATGGGCTGTTCGCCAGTGAGCGAAACTTTGGCCACTGCGGCGGCATTGCCAGCCTTGACTGGACGGATGGCGAAGCCGAAGCTATAGTTGCCGCTGCGCACCTGGTCGCGCTGGAACGGACCACCCTGGCCGCAGCTGGCACCGCCGAGACCGGTCACTTTGGCGTCGAGGTGGAGGTAGGTGCCGTCGCTCTTCACGAGCTGGTAGGGATGGGGCGCTACAGAGAGCTGCTGCTGGCTCCACGGGAGAGCAGAAGCCGACATGACGCTGTCGGCAACGAAGGCTGCACCGTTGCCTGAGGCATCGGTCAGAGCGCACCAGCGCACTTCTTCGCGGTTGCCCATCGACTGGGGCTTCGGAAGCATGATGTCTTGCTCGCCCACCACGCCCTGATGGCGCTCGATAAACTGGCCTGTCTTGCGGTCGGCATAGTTGTTGACAGGACCGCGGCCGTAGTATTCAAAGTTTTTGAAAGCAGTTGGCAGTTTCATCACGTAGCCCAAGCGTGGCAACACCACGTTGTTTTGGCTGGCAGAAATGGCGCTCTGCACCTCTACGCTACCATCGCGGTAGATGGTGTAGATCTGCGTGGTAGTGAACTTAAAGTCTTGCTCGTTGAGCTCGCGGACGCCCTTGTTGAAGGTGTAGGCGCTTTCTGGGTTGCGGTCGCGGTTGCCATAAGTTTGGTTACAACCTTCCTTGCCCTGGCTTTCAATGGTGAAGCTCACCTGCAGCGAACCGTCTTTCTTCTTCAAGACGGTTGGGGCGCCGATGGCGCGGTGCTGCAAGTCCCAAAGTCCCTTCTGGAACCATGCACGCGGGAAACCGATGCCGTCGTCGTTGTCGGTCGGTGCGCGGAAGGCGTCGAGTTTCGGTCCGTTGCCGTCGGTGATGACGTGTTGCGTGCCGTAGGTCAGTTCGCTGATGGCACCCGTCTTGGTGTCGAACTTCACGGCGAAGTCCTTGCCCTTAACGCTGATGGCGCCGTTTTCTGAAGCATAAGACACTTCATTGCCTTCGGCCTTGGTCTGTTCGGCCAAAGCAGGAGCGGCAGTTTCAGCACCCTTCACGCGGAGCTGTTCTTCCATCTGCACATAGCCCTTCTTGGCCCACGGCATATCCTTGCCTAACAGGAACTGCACCTTGACGAAGTATTCAGAACCGGCTTCGAGCTGGCTGTAATCGTAGTTGAGCGTGTAGATCTGCTTCTCACGCGGACCGACGATGTTCTTCGGGCCCATGAGCGACTGGTTGTCGAGCACGCAGGCACCGTCTTTCCAAAGCGACCATACGATTTGGTAGCGCAAGGGTTCGAAATAGTTCTTGTTGAATATTTCGATTTGTCCCTTCTTGAGGTCAACGGCTTTCACGCCGACATTCTGGTAAACCTTCTTCACTTCGAAATACTGGGCCTTCGGAGTGAGATCGGGGCGCATCACGCCGTTCATGCAGAACATACCGTCGTTTGGCTTGTTGTCGTCGCCGAAGTCGCCGCCGTAGCCCCAGAATTTTTCGCCCGTCTTGGCGTCGTAGCCGTAGATGGCCTGGTCAACCCAGTCCCAGATGGCGCCGCCCATGATGAAGTTGGTACTCTCGATGGCATCCCAGTAGTCGACGAGGTTGCCGATGGCGTTACCCATTGAGTGGGCATACTCTGAGATGTGGAAAGGATATTTATAATAAGGGTTGGTGCCGGAAGCTATATCCTGAGTCTGAACGATGGAAGGATACTGGTTTGACCCCATGTCAACAATGTCGTTGTTGCGCTCATACTGCACGGGGCGGCTCGTGTCGTATGCCTTGATGGCGTTGTAGCACTCCACGAAGTTCTTGCCCGGACCGGCTTCGTTGCCGAGACTCCAAATCACCACCGAAGGATGGTTGACCGTGGCGTGTACCATTTCCATATTGCGGGCCACGTGGGCATTCTTGAACTCAGGCACGTGAGAAAGACTGGCCTGGCCGTAGTAATACTGGTGGCTCTCGATGTTGGCCTCGTCTTCAAGATAGATGCCGTATTTGTCGCAGAGGTAATACCAATATGGGGCGTCGGGGTAGTGGCAGTCGCGCACGTGGTTGATGTTGCCGCGCTTCATGAGGAACACTTCTTTCTCCATCTGTTCGCGCGTCACATAGTGGCCCGTCGATGGATTGTTCTCGTGGCGATTCACGCCCTTCATCTTGATGGTCTTGCCATTGAGATAATAATAGCGTCCGGCCAGTCCGAATTCGTCGTCCTTGGCAGCCGTCTCCTTGATTTCCACTTTGCGGAAGCCCACGATGGTGGAGAACGTTTCAACCACGTTGCCCTTCTTGTCCTTCAGTTCGCCCACAAGCGTATAGCGGTGTGGCGCTTCGGCGCTCCAAGGCTTCACCTTGTTGCCAGCAAGGAGCGTGGTCGTTGCGGTGAGTTCGCCGTTCTTGCCCACTTCTCCCACCGTTGCCGTAGCCGTCACGCCTGGCACGAGGGTGTTGTCGTCAGAATAGAGTTTGTTTTCGTAGAGCGAATAGCTGATGGTGTATCCCTTGGCGGCCTTGGTTGAGAGGTTGCGCACGTCGGCCGAGATGTTGAGCGACGCGTCGGTGTAAGAAGCATCGTAATCAGGGATGGCCTTGATGTCGCGCACCTGCACCTGCGGTTTGGCCGTGAGGGCCACGTTGCGGAAGATGCCTGGGAGACGGAACATATCCTGGCTTTCGAGGAAGGAGCCGTCGGAATGGCGGTAGACCTCCACAGCCACGACGTCCTCACCCTTTTTGTTGAGATAAGGCGTGATGTCGAACTGCGCCAGGTTGCGTGAGTTCTTTGAGAAGCCAACGTAGTGTCCGTTGATGTAGAGATAGAAGAAAGAGTCAACGCCATCGAAGTTGATGTAGATGTTCTTTTCTTTCCAATCTGCCGGCACGGTGAAGGTGCGGCGATAGGAACCCACTTCGTTGCGGTTCTTATAGGTCATCCAATTTTTGGGAGGCGTGCGCATCACGCCGCCTTTCCAGTCGCCCACAGCCACACTGTGCTGGAAGATGACACGTTGGTTGGAATAGAGCGGTTCGCCATACTTAAACGTACCGTCTTTCTGAACGCCGACCACATTCCAGTTCATCGGCACCTGCACCTTGTCCCAGGCAGAGGCGTCGAAATCCACCTTGAAGAAATCCTTGGCACGCTCCTCTGGGTTCTTGGCCCAATGGAAACGCCACTCGCCGTCGAGCGACTGCCAAAGCGTACTGTTTTCGGGCAACACCTTGCGGGCTTCTTCCACATTGTTGAAAGAGAAGAACCAGGCGTGAGGCTGTTGCTTGTTGTAGGCTACAGAGTCGGGGCTCTGCCACTCCCATCCTGTGGGAGCCGGCATGTTGCCGTAGAAATAGCCGCCCAATGGAGGAACACCGGCCCAAACGGGCAGGGAGAGTGCCCCCAAAAGAAACATCATGCTTTTTTTGCGCATAGATAAAATTGTTTATAGATTATTGTTGAATGCTGATTGCTTGAGGATGGCCTTACAAATATACGAGAGCGGATTCCACAACTCATAGTATTCATAGTATCATTTAACAGCACCATCCCCACGGTGTTTGCATTGCACACCAATTCACCTTACAAAGATAGGTATTTACTTTCAATGAGAGGAAGGGTGGACTGCATTAATAATGAACTGGAAGAGAAAAATTAAGGGGTGTTATAAAATATCCTTCTATAACACCCCTTTTATACTTGGTTTTATCAAAGGTTAGCGGTAGCGCCCTCGCAGCGGAGATATGCACTGGCCCGCACAGTCGTCTGTTGCGGCGCCAGCATTGTAGCTCACTTTGCTCGCAAAGTGAGGGCCAC
>OHUK01000628.1_pt1 | contig 17550 bp, 10 predicted proteins | sample 1579201 | NCBI WGS metagenome assembly OHUK01 (sample SAMEA3879528, study PRJEB24766) | human gut metagenome | biome: human-associated habitat; feature: feces | place: USA | collected 1985/1987 | reverse complement strand
AAGGCTTTGCGCCCCGGGGCGAAAAGTAGCTGAGTGCCAGCGGGTTGCCCACACAGGCCGTTCGGCAGCACGAAACGGGTCGTTCGGCATTGCAAAACGGCCCGTATGACGCTGCAAAACGGCCCGTACGACAGAGGCGCCGCCGGCAGTCCGCTGCGCCACACATAGGGGCGACATGGGCTGACAAGCGCCCACAGCCCGCCCAAGGGGCTGCCGCGCCACCGGCCGGCGGCCGCCGGGCCGGGGCAAAGGCACCGCCGCAAGGCAAGCTAACTATTTTTATCATTTTGTCCGAAGAAAGTTTTTATTATTCCAATTAATAATATTACCTTTGCATTTAGTTTCTATTTCACAAGAAAGGACAAACAAAATGCCTGACATTTCAATCCGAGGGCTCGAGATGCCCGAGTCGCCCATCAGGAAGCTGGCGCCTCTGGCAGCACAAGCCAAGAGCCGCGGCATCAAGGTATACCACCTTAACATAGGCCAGCCCGACCTGCCCACGCCGCAAGTGGGGCTCGATGCGCTGAAGCATATCGACAGAGACATATTGGAGTACTCGCCGTCGCAAGGCTACCTGAGCTACCGCCAGAAGCTGGTGGGATACTACAAGAAGTACAACATCAACGTGAGCCCCGACGACATAATCATCACTTCGGGGGGCAGCGAGGCTGTGCTCTTCGCGTTCATGTCGTGCCTCAACCCGGGCGACGAGATAATAATCCCGGAACCGGCATACGCCAACTACATGGCGTTCGCCATATCGGCTGGAGCGAAGATACGCACCATCGCGACAACCATAGAGGAAGGCTTCTCACTGCCGAAGGTGGAGAAGTTCGAGGAGCTTATCAACGAGCATACACGCGCCATCATGATATGCAACCCCAACAATCCGACAGGCTATCTGTACACCCGTAGGGAGATGAACCAGATACGCGACTTGGTGAAGAAATACGACCTATACCTGTTTTCCGACGAGGTTTACCGCGAATACATCTACACCGGCTCGCCCTACATAAGCGCATGCCATCTGGAAGGCATCGAGAACAACGTGATTCTCATCGACTCTGTGTCGAAGCGCTATTCTGAATGCGGCATACGCATAGGGGCGCTCATAACAAAGAACGAGGCCGTAAGGCGCGCGGTGATGAAGTTCTGCCAGGCACGCCTGTCGCCGCCGCTCATTGGCCAGATAGTGGCCGAAGCATCGCTCGACGCGCCAGAAGAATACTACCGCAACGTCTACGACGAGTATGTAGAGAGGCGCAAGTGCCTTATCGACGGGCTCAACCGCATACCGGGGGTTTACTCGCCCATACCCATGGGCGCATTCTACACTGTGGCCAAGCTGCCAGTAGACGACAGCGAGAAATTCTGCCGATGGTGCCTCACCGACTTCAACTATGAGGGCGAAACGGTGATGATGGCCCCGGCGAGCGGGTTCTACACCACACCCGGAGCCGGCATAAACCAGGTGAGGATAGCCTACGTGCTGAAGAAAGACGACCTGACACGGGCGCTCACCGTGCTGAGAAAAGCCCTCGAAGCCTACCCCGGACGGGAGGATAAAGAACTATAAAACAAATCTGTGACATGACACTGGGAAAGCTGAACCTGCCGCTGTTCTTGGCAAGGAGGATTTACAAAGACAAAGGCGACAAGTATAAGGTGAGCCGGCCGGCCATCCGCATAGCCACCATCGGGGTGGCCATAGGACTGGCCGTGATGGTGGTGACGGTGTCGGTGGTGCTGGGTTTCAAGCACACCATACGCGACAAGGTGGTTGGCTTCGGCAGCCACATACAGGTGGAGAACTTCCTCGCGCTGCAAAGCACCGACCCCTACCCCATCTGCGTGGACGACAGCCTGATGCGGGTGCTGCGGTCAACCGATGGCGTGAAGCACGTTGAACGCTTCGCGCTGACGCAGGGCATACTGAAAACCGACAGCGACTTTATCGGCATGACGTTCAAGGGCGTGGGCCCCGAATACGATTTCACGTTCATAAGGCAAAACCTCGTGGCTGGCGACATACCTGAGTTCAGCGACCAAAGCAGCCACTACAAGCTGCTCGTGTCGCAGATGACGGCCGACAAGCTGAAGCTCGCCGTGGGCGACAAGGTGTATGCCTACTTCATCAGCAACAACGACGTGAGGGCCAGGCGGTTTACCGTCAGCGGCATATACCAGACCAACCTCACACTGTTCGACCAGAGCCTGTGCTTCACCGACCTTTATACGGCGGTCAGGCTCAACAACTGGCTCGACGGCCAATGCACAGGGGCAGAAATCACAGTGGCCGACTTCGGCAGGCTCGAAGAGACGGCGGCAAACGTGGTTGAGCGCGTAAACAGGACGCCCGACAAGTATGGCGACATACTGACATCGCAGACAATAGACGAGGCTTACCCGCAGATTTTCTCCTGGCTCGACCTGCTCGACATCAACGTGTGGATAATACTGGCACTCATGGTTTGCGTTGCCGGATTCACGATGATATCTGGACTGCTCATCATCATACTCGAACGCACGCAAATGATTGGCACGCTCAAGGCCCTCGGGGCGCGCAACAGCACAGTGAGGCACACGTTCCTGTGGTTTGCCGCGTTCATAATAGGGCGCGGACTGCTGTTCGGCAACATCATAGGCATAGGCATTGTGCTGCTTCAGGAATACACCGGGGTGGTTAGCCTCGACCCGACCTCATATTACGTGAGCACGGCACCGATGGAGCTAAACGTGCCATTCATCGTGCTTCTCAACGTGGCGACACTGCTCATCAGCCTGTTCGTGCTTATAGCACCAAGCTACCTGATATCGCATATCCACCCCGCCAAATCCATGAGGTACGAGTAAATAAGTGCACAGTTTATTTTGAGATGTGCAGGAAATGCCTTACCTTTGCACAAAATAATTTCTTTTGTGCAATGAAAACATTCCAAAGCTTCAATTCATATATTGAGAAAAGCATTGTAGACAACTGGTATAAAGATGCCCTTACCGACTATAAGGGCATCACACTTCAGTACCACGACGTGGCCCGCAAGATAGAAAAGCTGCACATCCTCTTTGAAAACAGCGGGGTGAAACGCGGCGACAAGATTGCCATCTGCGGGCGAAACAGCGCCAACTGGGCCGTCGCCTTCTTCGCAACGCTGACTTACGGCGCCGTGGCCGTGCCCATCGTGCATGAATTCAACGCCGAACAGATACACAACATAGTCAATCACAGCGAATCGAAACTGATGTTTGTCGGCGACGTAGTGGCCAAGACAATCACTCCCAAGGAGATGCCCGCACTCGAAGGCATCATCAACATACCCGACTATTCGCTCATGGAGTCGCGCTCCGAGCAGCTCACGTTTGCCCGCGAGCACCTTAACGAACTGTTCGGAAAGAAATATCCCAACGCCTTCAGGGCCAAACACATCAATTACCACCACGACAGCGCCGAAGAACTGGCACTGATCAACTACACCAGCGGCACCACAGGATTCTCCAAGGGGGTGATGCTGCCATACAGAGCGCTGTGGGGCAACCTCGACTTCTGCCTCGACGCAATAGGCAGCCACGTGGCTCCCGGCTCGCGCACACTTAGCATCCTGCCCATGGCACACATGTACGGAATGGCTGTCGAGTTCATCTTCCCATTCTGCCACGGCTGCCATCTATTCTTCCTCACAAGGCTTCCGTCGCCCGCCATCATTGCCCAGGCTTTCGCAGACATAAAGCCGGCCATCGTCATATCCGTGCCGCTGATCATCGACAAGATTATACGCAAGGCCATATTCCCCAAAGTACAGAACAACAAGATGAGGCTTCTGCTCAACATGCCGGTAATAAGCAAGAAGGTGAAGCAGAAGATTTGCGAGCAGGTGCTGGGTGTCTTCGGAGGCAACGCATACGAAGTGGTGGTCGGAGGGGCCGCGCTCAACCAGGAAATAGAGTCGTTCCTGACGAGCATCGATTTCCCCATCACTACGGGATACGGCGCTACCGAATGCGCTCCGCTGATCACGTTCAGCGACCACAACGACTTCGCGCCGGGCAGCTGCGGCACGCCCGTGGCACACATGGAGGTGAAAATAGACAGCCCCGACCCTGAAAACGTGCCGGGCGAAATCATAACCCGGGGCACAAACGTGATGCTGGGATACTACAAGAACGAAGAGGCCACACGCGAGGCGCTCGACAAAGACGGATGGTATCACACCGGCGACCTGGCCACGATGAGCAAAGACGGGCACGTGTTCATCCGCGGACGCATAAAGAACATGCTGCTTGGCGCCAACGGACAGAACGTTTACCCCGAAGAAATAGAAGACAAGCTCAACTCGATGACCATGGTCAACGAGAGCCTCGTGCTGCAACAGGGCGACAAACTGTTCGCACTGGTCTACCCCAACATGGAAGAGGCCCACTCAATGGGCTTCAACAACGAGGACCTGGAAAGCATAATGGAGCAAAACAGGCAGGAACTCAATGCCATAATGCCCGCTTATTGCAAGCTCTCTGCAATCAGGCTGCACCCTGAAGAGTTTGAGAAGACACCCAAGAAGAGCATAAAGCGGTATCTATACAAGGACATAGAATTGTGACAAACCTAAGCACAAATGGAACAAGCACAGAACTTCAACGCAATCATAGAGAAAGCCATAGTCGACAACTGGGACCTCGATGCACTCACAGACTATAAGGGTGTGACACTGCAATTCCACGACGTGGCACGCAAGATAGAAAAGCTGCACATACTGTTTGAGAACGGCGGCGTGGCCAAAGGCGACAAGATAGCCCTCTGCGGGCGCAACTGCTCGCACTGGGCAGTGGCTTTCCTTGCAACGCTGACCTACGGGGCAGTGGCCGTGCCCATCCTTCATGAGTTCACGGCAGAGCAAATCCACAACATCGTAAACCACAGTGAAGCCAAGTTTCTGTTCGTTGGCGATGTGGTGGCAACAGTCATCGACGAGGCCAAAATGCCCATGCTGGAAGGCATCATCAACATACCCGACTATTCACTGGCAGTGTCGAGGACAGAGAAACTGACGTATGCGCGCGAGCACCTCAACGAGATGTTCGGCAAGAAATACCCGAAATACTTCCGGAAAAACCACGTAAGCTACTACCGCGAGAAGGATGGCGAAGAGCTGGCGATGATAAATTACACCAGCGGAACGACTGGATTCTCAAAGGGAGTGATGGTTCCCTACCGCGCGATATGGAGCAACTACGACTTCGCCGAGGCCGCATTGGGCGACATTGTGAAGCATGGCGACAACACAATAAGCATCCTGCCCATGGCACACATGTACGGCATGGCCTTCGAATTCCTCTTCGAGTTCCTTCACGGCTGCCATATCTACTACCTGACGAGGGTTCCCAGCCCGGCAATCATAGCCCAGGCGTTCACCGACATAAAGCCCGCCATCATCATCTCCGTACCCCTCATCATCGAGAAAATCATCCGCAAGAAGGTGTTCCCGAAGATTCAGAACAACAAGATGAGGCTTCTGCTCAACATGCCGGTAATAAACAAGAAGGTGTTGCAGAAGATTTGCGAGCATGTGACGGATGCTTTCGGAGGCAGGTTCTACGAAATCATCATCGGCGGGGCTGCGCTCAACCAGGAAATAGAGTCGTTCCTGAAGCGCATCAACTTCCCGTATACAGTGGGATATGGCTCGACAGAATGCGCGCCAATAATCTGTTACGCCGACTACAAGACATTCGCGCCGGGCAGTTGCGGGCGCGCCGCCTTGCACATGGAGGTGAAGATTGACAGCCCCGACCCCGAGAACGTGCCCGGAGAGATACTGGCAAGAGGAATGAACGTGATGCTCGGGTATTACAAAAACGAGGAAGCCACACGCCAGACCATCGACAGCGAGGGCTGGTATCACACGGGCGACCTTGGCACAATGGACAGGCAAGGCAACGTCTACATAAAAGGCCGCTCCAAGAACATGCTGCTCGGCTCCAACGGACAGAACATATACCCGGAGGAAATAGAAGACAAGCTCAACTCAATGGCCATGGTTGTTGAAAGCATCGTGGTGCAGAGAGGCGACAAGCTCGTAGGCCTTGTCTTCCCGGATTACGAAGAAGCCAAGGAGATGGGGCTCAACGGCGACGACCTGAAAGACGTGATGGAGGGCAACCGCACGGAACTCAACCAGACGCTGCCGGCCTATGCCAAGATTGCGGAGATTGAATTGGTTGAGACCGAGTTTGAGAAGACTCCCAAAAAGAGCATCAAACGATTCTTGTACAAATAAGCACAAACACAATACGGCGCCAATGATGCAATGTCATTGGCGCCGTAATTGCTTGTGTCAGAAACGCAACACTATTGTCTTGAAATAGTCTTTCAGCACGCCCCCGTACCTGTTTTGAGAGTCGCTGACAAGCAACAGCACCCGCTCGCCGCCGGCAAGGCGCGGTCCGAGGCACATGCCCTCATAGTTGGCAAGGTTGTACTTGAAAAGCGACAGGCGTGTCTTGAACTCCAGCAGCTTTGCCTTGGGCAACAGGCATCCCCGAAGGCTGTCGGCAGGACTGACCACAAACAACTTGACATTGACCCAAGAGCCGAGCTTTGATGGCGATACGAAAAACTCGCGCTCCATCACCAGGAGCCTGCCATCGTCGAGAGCACACAGCTCACTGACCCCCATTGCATAATCAGACGGCTTCCTGCCGACCTCGGGCACGTCCATCTCGTAGTAGAAAAACGGCCCCGGCTTGAGGCTGTCGTCAAAACACTGAAGGCGCAGGCGGTTGCTGACAGGGGCTTCATAGCCCGCCTGCCGTCCGTCGCACGGCAGAGTGCTCTCCGTGGAAAGCCAAAACCTACGGGTCGAGGCATTGTATGTCAACGCCTCAATACCGTATCTCGACCCGGCCGTGGCATACACTTCGGGCAACGCCAACTGCCGTCCGGTCAGCAGTCCGGCCGAATCGTATTCCAATACCCTGTTGTCTTTCTCGCCACTGACATACACCCTGCCGCGGCGGGGCTCATAGGCTATGCCCTCCTGGTCGCGGTTGGGCGTGCCGGAGGCGCGGAAACCCTTGTTGCTCACGCCCCTCAACTTACCGCTGACCGAATCGATGTCGATGTCGAACACATAGAAACCGTCGCCCGCCGACTTGTCGCTCACCACGGCATAACGGCTGCCTCCGAGCCATGCCACGCCGCTGTAGTTGCCTGCCGGCACCGACGAGCCAAACGACCGCTGCCTGTTGACCCTTACGACTTCGATGCCGGCTGAGCCACTGTCGGGTGACTCAGCCGACTCGACGCTTGCGGGCAACAGCGCCAATGCTGCGATTGCAAGATGCGCCATACAGCCCATGGGCCATCACTTTTTGAACGGACGTATTACAAAAGCGAAGTCATAGTCGCCGTAAGGCAAGCGATACTGGCGCAGAGGCTGTGCCCCCCAGCTGTTGACACAGCCCAGTCCGGCCTGGCGCTGCTGTATGTGAACCTGCGTAAGCGGCCTTGCCACCAAGTCGCCGCTGTGGTGTCCCCACACGTGCACCTTCTCCGGGCCGTCGTCAATGTCGCCGACAAGATAGTTGAGCGCGCTGCACTCCATCGGCGCATCAGACTCGAAGCTGAGTCCGCGGCCTGTCTCGGCGTCGTATACGGCAAAGAAGCGCACGTCGGTATGGTTGCCGCTCTCCTGCGGGCGGATATAGGGATAATACTGGCTTGCCACGGTTGTGTCGGCCACGATGATGAACTGGCTGCTCTTTCTGTCTGAGTAGTTCTCCACAGGGCCACGGCCATGATACATCACCCGCGAGTAACTGCCGGGCATCTGCAGCTGCATGCCATAGCGGAACATGTCTGCCACCTTGGCGCTGTCGTCGGCGTCGAGCTTCTGGCGCACCGTTATCTCGCCCTCAGCAGAAAGCCGGTATGTCATGGTAAGCCTTGACTTCACGTCTGGCATGGCAAAGACAGCCACCACACGGGCATCGCCGTTGCCGGCCTCAGCCACGTCGAAGCTCTCCAGCCTCATCTGCGGGTTGCGCCACACGGCAAGCTTCCGCTGCAGGTTGGCACCGTAATCATTGTCGGTGGGGGCACGCCAGAACTCGGGTTCCACCGAGCGGCGGTCTGCCAGCATGGGCTTTCCGTCTACGTCGATATAGTCTATCCAACCCGTATGCTTGCCTATCGTCATGCTCACCCCGCCGGCACAGAGGCGCACATAGGCCTCGGTCTCGGTCTTGCTCACCTTGCCTGCCGCGCCGGCCTCGGCCTTCTTGCCACCGGAAGCGGCATCGCCGTCCACCGAGGCAAAGCCGTAGGGCCGTACAACAAACTGCTGCCGGGCAACGACCTGCCCCCTGTCGACGAGCAGACTGTCGTATTTTGATGTGAAAATAAAGTTGGCCACAAGCTCGTCTGACGGATATTTCGACTTGAACTGGCCCACGGCGTCGCGCAAACCGCTGCAAACAAACGACTTGCCCGACTGCGGGGCAATGCCGTCGACACTCACGTCGAAGCTCACCGAGTCGACCTCGCGACCCAACCTCATCAGAACGATGCGCAGTGAAACGTCGTCGAGCGACTTGAAGAAGTTTTCGTTGAACACCTCAAACTCTCCGCGGTCAACTCCCTTGTCCGTCACCCAGATGTTCTGGTAGAAATACTGCACCTCGTAAGCGTGGGGGTTAAGCCTGCGGTCGGGGGCGATGATGCCGTTGCAGTTGAAGTTGTAATCGCTTGGGGCATAGCGGCCATAGTCGCCTCCGTAGGTAAATATCTCACGCCCGGTAAGAGGGCTCTTGTCTCTGAGGCCCTGGTCAACAAAGTCCCAGATGTATCCTCCCTGGTACTTCGGGCAGCGCCTTATCATGTCCCAATATTCCTTGAATCCCCCCATCGAGTTGCCCATGGCATGGGCATACTCACACTGTATGAGCGGACGCGGGTTGTCGCCTCCTGCATATTTCTCGCAGTGGCCGTAGTCGTAGTACATCGGGCAGAAGATGTCGGTCTTGCCGTTCTGCCCGGCCTGCTCATACTGCACGGGGCGGGTGTTGTCGGCCGCCTTCACCCAGTCGTATGCCTTCTCGAAGTTTGGCCCGTAGCCGGCCTCGTTGCCAAGGCTCCACACAATGATTGACGGGTGGTTTCTGAACGACTTCACGTTGGCCTCGTTGCGCTCAAGGTGCATCTGCTCGAAATCGGCACGCTTGGCAAGCGTCTCCTTGCCGTAACCCATTCCGTGCGACTCAATGTTTGCCTCTGCCGTCACGTAGAGCCCGTAGCGGTCGCACAGGTCGTACCAGCGCGGGTCGTCGGGATAATGGCACGTGCGCACGGCATTGACATTGAGGCGCTTCATTATCTTTATGTCTTCCACCATGCGCTCCACGCTCACCACATAGCCCCCGTCGGGATCCATCTCGTGGCGGTTGACACCCTTGATGAGCACGGGCTTGCCATTGACGAGCAACTGGCCGCCGCTGATCTCGATGTGGCGGAAGCCCACCTTCTGCTCGACGGCCTCAATCACACTGCCGCCCCGCTTCAACACCACGCCCAGCGAGTAGAGATAGGGCGTCTCTGCCGACCAAGCCTTGGCGCCGGCCACGGTAATAGAGCCGCTGAAGGCGCCCTTGGCAGCACTGCCATGGGCCGAGCCCACCTCGCGTCGGCATCGCGGAGCACCACCGAGAGCTCGGCTCCCTTGGCGTTGACCACCGGTATGTTGAAGTCGAGCCTGCCGTCGCGCATGCCGTTCACGAGGTCTTGGGTGAAGTTAATGTCGGCGATGCGCGTCTTGGGCCGCGCGTAGAGGTATACCTCGCGGGCTATGCCGGTGAAACGCCAAAAGTCTTGGTCTTCAAGATAAGAGCCGTCGCACCAGCGCATCACCTGCATGGCGATGAGGTTGCGCCCCGGCTTCAGGTATTTTGTGATGTTGAACTCGGCAGCCACCTTGCTGTCTTCGCTGTAACCGACATAGCGTCCGTTGACCCACAGCGTGAGGTTGCTCGTGGCCGAGCCCACATGGAAGAATACATCGCTGCCCCGCCAGTCGGCCGGCAAGTCGAATGTGCGGCGGTATGAGCCCACATAGTTTTCGGTCTGGCCGATGTAGGGCGGGTTGCTCTTGAACGTGTTGCACCATGAATAGCCCACGTTCTTGTATGTGCGGTCGCCATAACCGTTTATCTCAAACAAACCGGGAACGGGGAAGTCTGTCCACTTCGAGTCGTCGTAGCCGGGCTTGAAGAAACCTTCCGGGCGGTCATAATAGTTGCGCGCGAAACTGAACTTCCACAGTCCTTCCATCGACAAATACCGGCCCGACCCGGCTTTCTGCCCCTTTCTGGCCAGTTGCTGGCTCTCATAAGGGAAGAACGCGGCCCGGCGGGGCTCACGGTTCTGCTGGTTTACGGCCGGATTCTGCCACACAGGGGCATCCGCTGCATAGGCTGACGCAGCCAGCATGCAGGCTAATGATAAAAACAAACGTTTGAACATAATATGTAAAGTTATTGATATCGTGTAACGGTGATGGCCGGCAGGCCGACCGACGGGGCCCACGGGCCTGTCGGCAGTAGGGCCAACGCAACTGCAAATTTACTAAAAATAAACCGAACGTGGGCCTGTTGGCGAAAAAATTATCGGCATGCAGGAAAATACGGAGAATGGTATTTTTTCATGACAACACAGGGGCCGCGGCGCAATACGGGCCGTCTGGCACTGCCAAAACGGCCATACAGCGGGGCGAAACGGGCCTTGCGGCCGTCACGAATGGCCCGTTTGGCAGGGCTATAAAGCAAGGCTACGCCAACACCCTGGCGCTCAGCGCCTTGACGTCAGGCTCGCCATCATGGCCATAACATGCCGCAAATCGTTACAAAAAGCGTCACCAGCCGCTAAAATTTGCACGATTGATGCTTGCGTTCTGACTATTTTTGATTAACTTTGCAGTAGCCCACGCTGCTGCCTGCCCGGTGTGATTGCGCCGCCACGGGCAGAGGCCGGGCTGCACTACCGCATATTACAGACTAAAACGACCACAGCGATGAACAAAGGATTGATGTGCCTGGCCCTGGCAACGGCCATGGCCGCCGCGACGGCAACAGGTGCTTATGCACAGAAGAAGAAGTTGCAGAAGCGCGAAAACTATGAGTTTACGTTCGACCTGCCGCGATATGTCGAAGAGCTGAAAACCGAACTGACCTACCCGCTCGCATGGGGCAACAGCCCGATTAGCGACTTCGGCGAGTGGAAAAAGGCGGCACGGGCCAAGGTGCTGGAATGCATGATGACCCCGCCGCGCAGGGCCGCGTCGTTCGACATGAAGGTGGTGGGCGAAGAGCGGCGCGACGGCTATACGGCGCGCAAGCTTATGTTCAACGTCAACGGATACTCGCGGGTGACAGCCTACCTGCTGGTGCCCGACGGCAAGGGGCCTTTCCCGGCCATCAACGCCCTGCACGACCACGGCGGCCACCTGTACATAGGCAAGGAAAAGATGATTCGGCCGTTTGATGTCGACTCGGCCGTGATAAAAGACGCCGACCAGTGGGCAGCCAACCTGTATGAAGGGCAGTATGTGGGCGACTACCTTGCCCGCCACGGCTATGTGGTATTCTCTATCGACGCGCCCATGTGGGGCGAGCGGGGCCGCGAAGAGGGCGTTGACAGGAGCAAGTATGACATCATTGCCGGCAACATGATGATGCTGGGCCGCGACCTCAGCGCCTTCATGACTTACGACGACATGAGCTCAACCGACTTCCTTGCCACGCTGCCCGAGGTAGACAAGGACAGGATTGGGTGCATGGGCTGCTCGATGGGAGCCTACAGGGCGTGGATGCTCTCGGCCCTGAGCGACAAGGTAAGGGCCGGCGCCGCGGTGTGCTGGATGACAACCACCGACGTGCAAATGTCGGTTAAGGACAAGAAACGCGAATACGGAGGCTTTGCAAACTGCATTCCCGGCCTGCGCCAATACCTTGACTACCCGCACATTGCGAGCCTGGCCTGCCCCAAGCCCATGCTGTTTGTCAACGGCACCAAAGACCACCTGTTTCCCATCGACGGCGTTGAGAAATCGTTTGCCATAATGCACGACGTGTGGAAGAGCCAGGGGGCCGACGACAAACTGGCCACCGAGATTTGGCAGGTGCCTCACTCTTGCGGCAGGGCCATACAGGAGCGCGTGCTCCGCTTCTTCGACAGTGAACTGAAAAATGGCGGCGGCAACACGGCGAGATGAGCCGGGCCGGGCGCATGGCAACACCATGATACAACAAGACGGCGCAACACCGCCGGGCATTACAGACAGCCCGCAGTGTTGCGCCGTTGCCGTTGGGGCCGGCCGGAAGGCGGTCAGCCCACACGCATGCGCCTCCAGAGCCAGTCGGGTATAAGCCGCCACAAGGCTGTGACCACGGCCCAACGCCAGTCGATGACCACGCGGTGCCTGCGCCTGTAGACGGCACGCACAGCCATGCGGGCCACGGCCTCGGGCCTCATCAGCATGGGATAGCGCGGCGAGTCGCCGAGCAGGGCTGTGGCCACAAAGCCAGGCCTGATGTCGGTAAACGAGATGTCGAGGTGGCGCATGGCCGCAAGCTGCTCGAGCGATTGTATGTATGTGTTCTGAAAAGCCTTCGTGGCCGAGTATGCCGGGGCCGCCCCGAGGCCCTTGGTGCCGGCCACCGAGGTGATGGCGGCTATCTGCCCTCCTCCGTTGGCGGCCATGTAGCGGAATGCCTCGCCCACCATGCGCACAAAGCCAAGGGCGTTGGTAGCTACAGTTGCCGTCTCTATGGTCTCGTCGAGCTCTCCGTTTTGCTTGCCTATGCCCGACGACATGAAAAACAAATCCATGCCGCCCACCCTGTCTGCCAGCCGCCTCAGCTTGTCGGCCGCGTCGGCCGACGTAACGTCGATGGCCTCGGCCTCGACCATGCCGGGCGCCGACGACTGCAAGGCCTGCAGCAAATCGAAACGACGGGCGGCGATACCTATGCGCCACCCGTCGTTGATCAATATCTTGGCAACCTCGTAGCCCAAGCCCGATGAAGCCCCGATAATTATTGCCTTCTTCATTTTATCTCAACCGTCAATGGGGTCTTGATGCCGGCCAGGGCCGAGTTGACACGCTCCTGCCATTCTGCCTGGCTGCGGCAATCATACTTGCTCCATGCCGAACCGAAGTAGTAGGTGTACTTCTGGCCGCTCTTGTAGTTGCCCACAACGCCGAGGGCGTGGCCCGCATTGCCGTTGACGGGGTTAGCGTTCATCACCTTCTTTGTCTGGCTCACACCATTGGGGAAGAGCGTTGCCACGTATATCTGGAAGTTCTGTCCGGCTGGGTTGTCGGTCGGGTCGGCATACTGAATGTAGTCGGCGCCCATCACTACATTGTCTACATCCTCAGAGTGAAGCACAATTCCCGTGGCAAGGTCGGCCGGCACGGTGAGCCCGTCGTACCAAACGGTCATCTTGTTGAAGTTGGAGTTCTTGTCGAGGCTCAGTATACGGTTCTCGACAACGTTGGCATCGGTCTTATACTTCGACGGGTTGTACACCAGTTTCACGGTGAAGCGCAACGGGCCGTTGTCAAGAATCTCGTAATCCTTGTAGCAGTACGGGAACACTATGTTGTCGCCGTCTATCAATGCCGGCGTGCCGCAGCCCAAGGTGGGGCCCACCTTGTAGCAGTCGAGTCCGTTGCCCTGGTCGTAATGATATGTGGTGGCCATCTCGAGAGCCTTTGCCGCGTCGGGGTCGGTCTTCTTCAGCTGGGCAATCTTGGCCTTGCTGGTGTCCTCGATGTAATAGCGTTGCTCAACCACGAGCTCCGGGGTGTTCTTCACCCAGACATCGTTACCGAACGACTTCTCCCCCGTGCGCTGCAGTGCCGGGCCGTAGCAACGGTATGCCGCACGGTCGTTCTCCCACGCGATGTCGTCAACGCGCTCCGGGTACATGCGGCCGTAGCATGTGTTCACAAATGTCTTCGGGGTGCCCTTCTTGAACGTAAACACGGCTGTTCCATTCGGACGCACGGCAGCATCGATGAGCACCTTGCCGTCGTAAGTTATCTGGTAAGGCACTTGCTGGCCCACAGCATTGTAAACCTGGAACTGCCTGCCGCCGCTGATGCCGAGCTTGGCAAACACGGTTTTAGCGTCGAGCTCTACCACCTCCTGGCGGAAAGAGCCGAGCGTATTGGTGACGTTTACCGTAAACTGCACGGGGGTAGCTGGCATTACGCTGCCGTCATCATACCTTACCTTCTCGCAGGCAGCCAGCAGGAAGGCCCCCGTACCGAAGTTGGTGACGTTGGCGGCTGTCAGTTTCTGGCCTTTCACGGCCTTCTCGCCGATGGGCTGCACGTAGCCCACAGAGCCGTCGTCTTGCAGAGCGACAGTAGAAAGATATGTCCATGCCTTGTCGGCCACAGGGCCGTAAACGGCGCGGTCGAGCAAACCGTGGTTCATTCCCCACAGCAGGCCATAGGCAAAAAATGCCGTCCCGCTTGTCTCGGGGCCTTCGGCCTGCTTGGCGTCGAGCATGGAGCGGGTCCAGTAGCCATCTTCCTGCTGGCATTTGCTGACGGCGTCGGCCAACTGACGGAAACGCTCTACGAAGAAAGCCCTGTGCCGGTAGCTCTCGGGCATGTCGGCAATGACCTTAGCCAGGCCAGCCAGCGCCCAACCGTTGCCGCGAGCCCAGAAGTCTTTCTTGCCCTCGTCGGTCTTGTGTGCAGGGTAGATGTACTTGGCATCACGGAAATACAGGTGCTCGTCTTTGTCGAACATGAGGTCGTCGGCATACTTGAAGTTGGCGTAAAGCTTGTCGAGATACATCACGTCGCCGGTCGCATTGTACATCTTTGTCATCACCGGCATCACCATGTACAGCGCGTCGATCCACCACCAGAAGTCGTTTTGCGACATGGCAGCCTCGCGGCCCATCACCTCCTTGGCACGTGCAATCTTGTAGGGGTCGGGGTTCATGGCATACATGTCGAGGTAAGTCTGGAAGCAAATCTGCCAGTCGCCGAAGAGAACATGCTGCTGGTCTTCGCCATACGTCTTGTATTGCCACTTCGACGGGTCTTGCTCCGTGGCACCGCTCCATTTGTTGTGGCGCGCCCACTTGTCGCTATACTCAAGATACTTGGCGTTGCCGGTGAGCTTGTATGCCTCCATGTTGCCGGTAAAATAGGCTGCATTGTCCCAGAAAGCGTTCACTTCGGACTTGTTGGCAGTCTGCCAATGGGTGTTCACCTTGTCAATGATCTCAATCGTAGACAGCTGTTTTTCAGCCTTTTTCTTCTTTGCCTTGGCCCCTGCCGATGCGGGTATGAGCATCAGCGCAGCGGCCATCACACTCAGAATCTGTTTTTTTTCCATCATAGATATAGTTTTACTGTAATTCGTCATTTTCTTTCCACCGCCCTCATTTCATCTCGGCATTGAAGAAGTTGACTATCTGCCGGAACAGGTGATTGCGGGTGTTGCCCCCGTAGATGCTGTGGTTGCGGTTGGTGTATATGTTTTCCTTGAAGTCCTTGTCTGCCTGCACGAGGGCCTCGGTGTACTCGGCAGTGTTCTGGAAATGCACATTGTCGTCGGCCAGCCCGTGGCAGATGAGCAACGCGCCGCTGAGCTTGTCGACCCGCGCCATTGGGTTCACCTCGTCATAGCCAGAAGGATTCTCTTTCGGGGTGCGCATGTAACGCTCCGAGTAAACCGTGTCGTAGTAGCGCCAGCTTGTGGGCGGGGCCACCGCCACGCCTGCACGGAACACCGGCCGCCCCTCGCTCATGCTCATGAGCGTGTTCCAGCCGCCGTAGCTCCAGCCCCATATTCCTATGCGGTTCTTGTCTACATAGGGCTGACTGCCCAGCCACAACGCGGTCTCAACCTGGTCTTTGGCCTCGAGTTCGCCCAGGCGCAGGTAGGTGCATTTCTCAAACTCGGCACCACGGCCACCCGTTCCGCGACCGTCGACGCACACCACGATATACCCCTGTTGCGCCATGTACTGCTCAAGCAAGGCCCCCTGGCCGCACATGCCAATGTTCCAGCTGTTGAGCACCTGCTGGTTGCCGGGGCCGCCATACTGATACATTATGACAGGATAGCGCCTTGAAGCGTCGAAACCTGCCGGCTTGACCATCCACCCGTTGAGTTTCACGCCCTCGGAGGTGGTAAACGAGAACAGCTCGCGTGTGCCGAGGTCGTAGGCGGCGAGCTTCTCCCTGAGCCCCTTGTTGTCTACCAGCGTTGAGAGCACCTTGCCGGAATTGTTGTTAAGCGTATATACCACCGGGGTGTTTATGTCGCTCCATGTGTTGATGAAGTATTTGTAACCGGCGCTGAACGTAGCGCTGTTGTATCCCTCGCGGGCCGTGAGGCGTTCGGTCTTGCCATTCTGGTGGGCCACATACACCTGCTTGTCTTGCGGCCCGAGCTCGTTGGCGGCATAGTATACGTCGCCCGTGGCCTCGTCGTAGCCGTAGACATCGGTGACCTCATAATTGCCGCGGGTCACCCGGCGCTTGAGCTGGCCGCCGAGCGTGTAGAGGTAGAGGTGCATATAGCCGTCGCGGTCGCTGGGCATGAGTATGTGCCTGTCGGTAATCTTTATGTTGGCCATGGCTTCCTCTTTGAAGTACTTGTCAACCTTGTCTTGTATTACCAGCTGGCATACGGTGGAGAGAGGGTTGGCCATGTATATAGACAGGTTGTCTTGGTGGCGGTTCAGTGTGAATATGGCCACCTTTGTGGGGTCGCTCGTCATCTTTATGCGCGGAATGTAGCCGTCGGCATCGAGGGGCAACTGCATCTTGCGCGTCTGCCTCGACTTTATGTCGTAGCTGTAGACGGCCACCTTCGAGTTTTCGCCCCCTGCCACGGGATACTTATACGAATAGAACCCGGGATAATCGGCATATTCGTCCATGGACGGGTTTGAGCCCTTGAACATCTGCATTGAATATTCCTTGACAGCCGACTCGTCGTAACGGATCCAGCAAATCTGCTTGCTGTCGGCAGTGAACACCATGCTGCTGTTGGTGGCAAACTCCTCCTCGTTCACCCAGTCGGGTATTCCGTTTATCACTTCGTTGCGCTTGCCGTCCTTGGTCACCTGGCTCTCGGCATTGTCATAGAGCAACTTGACGAGGAAGATGTTGTTGTCTCGCACAAAGGCAATCTGGTTGCCGTCGGGCGAGAATATGGGAGTCTGCTGCGGCCCGCCGTCAGACAGGGGCACTACCGAGCTGTTGCCTAACGTGTAGATATAGTATTCTGCCGTGAACGAACGGCGGTAGATGCGTTTTGTATGCGTCTGGATGAGCATCCGCCTGCCGTCGGGGCTCATCACATATCCGTCGATGGAACCAATGTTGGCGCCCCTGACAGCATTGGCATCGAATATGACCCCAACCTGCTTGCCGGTCTTGAAAGAGTACTTGACGACCTGTTTGCCGTCTTTACTTATCTGCGCATACGTCTCACCGTCGGCCATTGGCTCGACGCGGG
>OHUK01000627.1_pt1 | contig 17553 bp, 13 predicted proteins | sample 1579201 | NCBI WGS metagenome assembly OHUK01 (sample SAMEA3879528, study PRJEB24766) | human gut metagenome | biome: human-associated habitat; feature: feces | place: USA | collected 1985/1987 | reverse complement strand
AATGATGCCGGCGCGCACGCGCCGCGATGAGAATTTCGCCGATGACGATGCTGAGGATCGACCCGATCGTGATCGGCAGATAGTACGAGAGCGTGTCCGTATCGAACGACAGCGGCACCGCCGTGAAGAAGATCGAGATGAGGATGAGCGCCATGGGCACATAGGCCAGCACGCGCAGCATCCCGTGCCCGCCCGGCACGCGAAACGGCCGCTCGGAATCGGGGTCGATCTCCCGCAGACGCAAAAACGCCGGGAACACGGGCGCATAGCTCAGCAGGAGCATGACGAGGTTGAGCGCAAAAAAGCTCCAGAACAGGGACGAATCCGGCGAGAGCAGCTCGATGATGATGCCGAGGATGCACACGACGCTCGCCACGATGCCGCTCGTGAGCGCGGAGCCGATGGGCATGTCGTTTTTCGCCCAGCGCTTTGCAAAGATCGCGGGCATGTCGCCGTTTTCGGCGGCGTAGGCCGCCGTGGAGTTCACGCCCATGGACCATGAGATCATGTTGCCGAACAGCGTGACGAGAAACAGCAGCGCCACCGCGCCGACGAACAGGCCGCTCGTGCGGCCGGTCATGAGCGAGACGGCGTCGATGAGGCCCGAGTCCTCGCTGATCTCGTGCGTGGGGATGGCCGCGCCGATGCCGAAGGCCGAAAACAGGTAGATGAGCGCGATGACGATGCCGCCGGTGACGACGGCCTGCGGGATCTGGCGCTTGGGGTCGCGCATATTGTCGGCATACGTGCACACGACCTCGAAGCCCAGGAAGTTGAAGATGATGACCGAGATATATGACAGGCTGTGCAGGTCAAACCCCGGCAGGAACGTGCGGAAGGCCATGTCGTTGACAAAGCCGTTTTTCACGACGTAGACGATGCCGAGCACGCCGACCGTCAGCGCGAGGATCATTTTGATGGCGGCGCTGATGTTGAGGATGAGGATGCTGTCGCACACGGGGTAAAATGCGATCCACGTGACGATCCAGATGAAGGCGAGCTCGATGAGCAGCTTTGCCAGCCACCCGAACTGCAGCCCTGTGAGCACGCCGAGCAGCTCCGGGCACACGACGGCGAGCGAGGCCATCCACAGCGGAAAGTTGATCCAGTAGTACCACGAGGCGCGCGCGCCCCACTTCGAGCGCGGGAACGCCTTGTTGATCCAGTCATAGAGCCCGCCGTCGCCGGTATACGTCGTGCCGAGCTCGGACGAGATCATGCCGTACGGCAGCAGGAAGGCGATCATCATGAACACCCACCAGAAATACTGGCTGTTGCCGATGGAGGCGACGGGCGCCGCCGCCTCCGCCACGAACACGACGCAGATGACCGAGAGGACGACGTCCGCAAGGCGGAATTTTTTTCGTTCTTCCATGGTGTCTGCTCCTTTGGCAGCCGGTCAGCAGCCGCCGAGCCGCGCGTCGAGGAAGGTGTCGAGCTCCTCCTGCGCCGCGGCAAGCTCCAGCTCCGTCGGGACGCGGCGGCAGCGCGTGAAATACACCAGCAGGCCGCGCATGGCCGTCAGGCGGTTGCCGGCCTGCTCCCAGCAGAGGGAGGCGGCGGAGTCGGCAACCTCGTCGGTCACGTCCTCGCCGCGCGTAGCAGGCAGACAGTGCAGGAACTTGCAGCCGAGCGCGCCGAGCTGCATGAGCTCGCGGTTGACCTGGTAGTCGGCAAAGACGCGCACGCGCTCTTCCTTCGGCATCTCGTTTTCGTAGAGGCCGTACCACACATCGGTATAGATGAAGTCCGCGCCGCGCACGGCGTCGCGCTCGTCCGTAACGGCCCAGCTGCCGCCGGAGCGCTTGCAGTTGGCCTCCAGAATGCGCTTGTGGTCGGCGTTCAGCTGGTGGCCCTCCGGGCCGTAGTGCACAAAGTGCATGCCGAGCTTCGTGATGATGAAGCCGAGGGACGCGCACACCTGCGTGCCGTCGCCGACGAAGACGACCTTGCAGTCCTCCAGCCGCTTGCCCTCGGGCAGGTTCTCCTTGATGGTGCACAGGTCGCCGATCTCCTGCGTGGGGTGGTTGTAGTCGCTCATGCCGTTGATGACCGGGATCGTGCACGCATCGGCGAGCTCAACGATCGTCTTGTGCTCGATGACGCGGGCCATGACCACGTCGACCAGGCGCGAGAGCACCTTGCCCGTGTCGCCGATGGTCTCGTGGCCGCCCAGCTGGATCATGCCGGGTCCAAGATACTGGGCGTGGCCGCCGAGCTGGCTCATGGCCGTCTCGAACGACACGCGCGTGCGGGTGCTCGACTGCTGAAAGATCATGCCGAGGTTCATATCTTTCATCAGCGGGGGATAATAACCCCGGCGGATGGCGCGCTTGATGGCGAGCGACAGGTCGATGATGTCCAGCAGTTCCTGTTTTGTGAAATCGTTGGTGTCAATAAAATCTTTTTTGTACATATCCATTCCTCCAAAGCCGCAGTTTACGGGATTTGCTTCCCGGTTATTGTCGGCGGATTTGCGTACGGATATGCGCGCCGGACGAATTTTCCGTTTTCGCGGCACGATCGGTGCCGTTTTTTCGCCGAACAAAAAACACGCCCGCAGAAGCTTCGGCTTCTGCGGGCGTGCCGCGTTGTTTTTCGTTGAAAAACGCCGGTTTTCCCGGCAATTTTTTTGCATATATAGGTTTATGTTATCACTTTGTCTTGCTTTTGACAAGCGCTTTCCTGCAGTTTTTCCGCTTTTCAGGCAGAAAAAAGCGAAATGTCCGTTAATAATCACTTGTTACACATATTGACATGATTCAGGCAAAGTTCTATAATAAATGCGTGTTAACGTTCTGCGCTTGTGCAAAATGTCGAATTTTCATCGTTGGCGCGGAATTTGTGCATCGAAGGAGGGAATGCGCGAATGAGAGACCTGAAGCATCTGATCTATTTTGAGAACCTGCTGCAGCAGGCAAACAACGACCTGGTTCAGGACGCCTGCAAGGATGGGCGGCTGGCGCTGGCATGGAACTGTTCGTACATACCGGAGGTTTTGCTGGACACGGACAACTGCTTTGGCGTGCGCCTGCGCGCGCCGAACTGCACGAACCCCGACATGGCCACCTACTACATGACCAACCGCTCGTGCCCGTACTCCAAGAGCATCCTCGAGCGTGCGTTTGAGGGCGGCTACAACTTTATCTCCGCGCTCATCGGGCAGGAGTGCTGCACGACGATGAACCGCATGGAGCAGTATTTTGAATACTGCGAGCTGATCCCGAACGACAAGTTCTTCTGCACGTATCTCGACATGCCGCTGCGCAAGACCGAGTGGCACGCGGGCTACTACCGCCGCCAGATCGAGCAGAAGATCATCCAGCCGCTCGAAAAGGTCTACGGCGTGGACTTCTCGGAGGAAAAGCTGCGCAAGGCCGTCGAGCAGTTCAACGAAGTGTGCCGCATCATCACGGAGATGAACGCCATGCGCATGGCGGACAACCCGGTCATCACGGGGTATGAGTTCCACGTCATCCAGCTGTGCACGCTCACGTGCCCGAAGGACCTCATCCTGCCGTACCTGCGCGAGACGCTGCAGGAGCTGCGCGAACGCCAGCCCGACCCGAAGCCGTGGTACCGCGCGCGCATCCTCATCGCCGGCAGCGAGATCGACGACCCCGAGTTCACGAAAATGCTCGAGATGGCCGGCGGCATGGTCGTGGCCGACCGCTACTGCTTCGGCTCGATGCCCGGCCGCGAGGAGATCCCGCTCGAGGAGGGCAAAGACGTTTTGCAGTCCATCGCCGACTACTATATGTGGCGCAACCAGTGCCCGCGCGCCATGGGCCCCGAGAACATCATCGCGCGCAAGAAATACATCTTCGATCTCGCGGAGAAATACCGCGCCGACGGCATCATCGTCGAGAACATGAAGTTCTGCGAATACTGGGGCTACGAGCGCGCGCAGGACGGCATGTGGTTCTACGAGGGCTATGAGCTGCCGCGCAGCATCCCCGTGTGCCAGATCGAGAAGGATTACACGAGCGCCGCCTCCGGCCAGCTGCGCACCCGGTTCCAGGCGTTCATCGAGTCGCTGGAGATCAAAAAGATCCAGGCGCAGCAATAAGGGAGGGGTTCAGCTATGTGGAAACGCAAACGCACGCTCAAAGAAGAATACGGCACGCTCGGCCACTTCCTGCGGGGTGACAACGAGTGCCATTATCTCGGCGACCTGTACATCGAGGGCACGAACTTCTACTTCCACCGCGAGTGGCGCGGCGTGAAGGACACGGCCTATGCCTTCGCCCGCTGGCTGCAGACCTGGGGCAAGATGGCCGGGCTCATCGGCCGCGACCCGGTGCGCATGATCCGCGCCTTCTGGAAGTATCGCTGGCTGAGCGCGTATCTGGCCACGCCGATGATGGTCGACAAATGGATCGAGGGCGACCGCGGCATGGTCCTGCGCGCCGACCTGACGGCCATCGACTGCATGGTGTCCGACTCCATCACGACGCTCTGGCGCGAGATCCGCGCCGACCGCCGCTTCGGCGAGAACAAGTGGACCGAGCGCACGATCGCCTTTGACTACACGCTGCCGAAGCACATCATCTACGGCTTCCCCGGCTACTACGGCATCAACATCCAGCAGCACGCGGCATTCATGGTGCCGATCCTAAACAAGAACCTCGGCTCGTACTACGTCGACCAGGCTGTCAGCTGCGGCATCCCGGGCGATATGTGCACGCTGCCGTGGAGACCGGCGTCGCCGTCGAGGGCGAGTACCCCGACATCGGCAACTGCTGGCTCACGACGAACAACCCCTGCGACGCGAACATGATGGACAACGTCGCCATGTACCGCGCGCTCTCAAGCGACGGCAAGAAGGCCGTGCACCCGTTCACGACGCCGCTCATGTATGACGACCCGACCTGCAAGGAGCTCGGCGTGCACGAGGTGTACGACGCCATCCACTTCCTCGAGGAGCAGTTCCACCAGCCGTTCAACTGGGACACGTTCATCCAGCACATTGAAAACACCAACCAGTTCAACCGCGAGGAGACCGAGCGCTGGGATGTCTATGCCAAGACGAACAACGGCGCGCTCAACCCCGTGTGCCAGGGGCTGTTCCGCATCTACTTCTACCAGCAGGGCGGCAACGAGTACTTCCTCAAGGCCTCGCACAAGCTCATGCGCATCTTTGATAAATGCGTGCGCAAGAACATCGACACCTTCCCGCTCACGCGCCACCGCGCCATCGCCTGGAGCTGCGGCTCGACGTATTACGCACACGGCGTGCAGTGGCTGTATAACTGCTGGGGCATCCTGTGCCTGATCAACATGGACTCGCTGACCGGCCACAACATCGTTGACACCGAGGACCGCGACATCATGATGAGCGACGTGGCCGACTGGCACGCCCGCACCCCGATGCGCACGCACACCGTCGGCGGCAACCGCCACATCATGCAGATGTGGGAGACGGCGGAGAAGTTCAACTGCGACATGATCCTCATGTACGACGACATCGGCTGCAAGGGCATGGCCGGTGCGCAGGGCCTGATCGAGGAGGAGATCCGCAAGCACGACGAGCGCTTCCACACGGTGTGGATGCCGCACTCGCTGATGGATCACCGCATCGTCTCGCCGGCCGAGGCGCGCCGCACCGTCAACGAATACATGATCAACGTCATGCACGAGGAGCCGGTCGATCCGTCGCTGCTCGACTTTGACGACAGCATGGGCTGGTAAAGGAGGTCCACCGATATGAAATGCAAATTTGCGCAGTTCCTGTTCCGAGCTTTTGGCATCACCGGCGGCGCGCTGGCCGTGCTGTTCGTGATCTATTACTATAACCTCGACATGAAGCTCATGCGCTCCGTCGTCGTGCCGTTTTTGAACAAACACTATGACAGCGTCAAGCGCGAGCACCAGATCTGACAGGGGAGGAGCAAACCATGGCAGTCAATCATAATGTCAACCCCCGGCCGCTGACCGCCGAGGAAAAGGAAAACCGCGCCCGCGGCGTGTATGACAGCTTTGCGACCTATGTGGTCTTCTGCGGGCACTGCCGCTACGTGCGCAAGACGAATATGTACATCATGCGCGCCGAGGCTTTCATCGACGAGCTCAAAGCCCGCGGCGAGGTCTGCCCCCAGTGCGGCAGGCAGGAGTGGACGCTCGGCTACCCGATGGGCACGACCACCGGCTTCGTCAAGTTCTGACACGCGCACCGCAGCAGGCCCCCGCACCCGCGAGGGCCTGCTTTTTTGCGCAGATTCCGGCACATTTGCGCGACGCTTGTTGCATATCGCCGAAAATGGGAAATTTCGTTTCCCTGCGCGCATACATATGTTATAGTAGTGACAATCTCAGCGCAACAACATGAAGGAGGAGAGACCATGGCACAACTCAGACCGAAGATCGTGAAGCTGGCGAAGATCATTGGGGGCGTCACCGGCATCACGACCAGGATCGACGAAAACGCGCCCGAATACTACTGCATGGCAGGCATCCTGACCGACGAGGAAGCGGATGTCGCCATCGCGGCTGGCCTGCGCAAGGAGCGCACCGCGGCCTACCTGGCCAGGAAGGTCGGCAAGACCGTGCAGGAGGTGCAGCCCCTGCTCGACAACCTCGTGTACTACGGCATCTTCCGCCGCTCGCACAACGAGACGCTCGGCGAGGACACGTATTACATGCAGATCTTCGCGCCCGGCATCCTCGAGATGATGGTCAACCAGAAGGAGCTGCTCGACACGCATCCGGAGGTCGGCCGCGCGTTCGAGGAATACACCCGCAACCTCGCAGCGAACATGGGCGCCATGATCCCCGACGGCTACGGCCTCATGCGCGTCATCCCGGTCGAGAGCGCGCTCGAGGGCATTCCCGGCGTGAACGAATTTGAGCGCATCTCGCACTATCTGGACAAGTACGACCGCTTCTCCGTGTCCCCGTGCTCCTGCCGCGCATCGCGCACGAGCATCGGCGACGGCTGCGGCCACCTCGACGAGGATATGTGCATCCAGATGGGCAAGGGCGCCGAGCACTACATCCGCTCCGGCCGCGCCAAGGAGATCACACGCGAGCAGGCGCTCGAAATTATCAAGCGCGCCGAGGAAAACGGCCTCATGCACGACATGGTCAACATCGAAGAGCCGGGCGAGAGCGCGGCCATCTGCAACTGCTGCGCCTGCGCCTGCTTCGGCCTGCGCGTGGGCCTGATGTACGGCGCGCGCGACGCGATCCGCTCCAACTACGTCGCCGAGGTGGACGAGGCCAAGTGCGTCGCCTGCGGCCAGTGCGTGGAGACCTGCCCCGGCAACGCGCTCAAGCTCGGCCAGAAGCTCTGCTCGACCGAGGACCTGACACAGAAGCCGGACTACGTCAAGCTCTCCGAGACCCTGCATCCGAAGCGCACGTGGGACCCGAACTACCGCGAGGACCACGAGGACGTCGTGCCCACCGGCACCGCCCCGTGCAAGACCGCCTGCCCGGCGCACATCCCCGTGCAGGGCTACCTGAAGCTCGCCGCGCAGGGCCGCTACACGGACGCGCTCGAACTCATCAAGAAAGAAAACCCGTTCCCGGCCGTCTGCGGCCGCATCTGCAACAAGCGCTGCGAGGCCGAGTGCACCCGCGGCAGCGTGGACGAGGCCGTCGCCATCGACGAGGTCAAGCGCTTCATCGCCGACCATGACCTGCACGAGGCCACGCGCTACGTGCCGAAGCTGCTCAACCAGATCGGCCGCCCGTACACGGAGAAGATCGCCGTCATCGGCGCCGGCCCTGCCGGCATGAGCTGTGCCTACTACCTCGCCAACAAGGGCTACCCCGTGACCGTGTTCGACCGCAACCCGGTGCCCGGCGGCATGCTCACGCTCGGCATCCCGAGCTTCCGGCTGGAAAAGGATGTGCTCAACGCCGAGATCGACATCCTGCGCGAGATGGGCGTCGAGTTCCAATGCGGCGTCGAGGTCGGCAGGGACATCACCATCGAGCAGCTGCGCGCGCAGGGCTACAAGGGCTTCTACGTTGCCATCGGCGCGCAGAAGTCGGCCAAGCTCCGCATCCCGGGCGAGGAGCTCGAGGGCGTCTACGGCGGCGTGGACTTCCTGCGCGCCGTGAACCTCGGCCACGAGACGCATATCGGCAAGCGCTGTGCCGTCATCGGCGGCGGCAACGTGGCCATGGACGTCTGCCGCAGCGCGGTGCGCCTCGGCGCGGACGAGACGTACGTGCTCTACCGCCGCAGCGAAGCCGAGCTGCCCGCCGACCCAGAGGAGGTCAAAGAGGCGATGGAAGAGGGCGTGCAGTTCCGCTTCCTGAGCGCACCGGCCGAGATCCTCGGCGAAAACGGCAAGGTCAAGGCCCTCAAGGTCGAGCTCATGGAGCTGGGCGAGCCCGACGCGAAGGGCCGCCGCAAGCCTGTCGGCACCGGCAAGTTCGAGACCATCGAGGTCACGTCCGTCATCGGCGCTATCGGCCAGCGCGTTGACCTCGGCCATATCGCGCCGGAGGCCATGGCCTTCAACCGCAACGGCACCGTCCAGGCCGACGGCGTGACGTATCAGACCGCGCAGCCCGACATCTTCGCCGGCGGCGACGTGGTCACCGGCCCGAAGTTTGCCATCGACGCGATCGCGGCCGGCCGCGAGGGCGCTATCTCCCTGCACCGCTACGTGCATGAGGGCCAGAGCCTGACGCTGGCGCGTGACCCGCGTGAATTCTACGAGCTCGACAAGAAGCAGGCCGTTGTGCCCATCGACTGCTTTGACGCCCCGGCGCGCCAGACCGTCGCCCACGACGCGAGCAAGGCCAAGACGTTCTCGAACGACCGCATCACCTTCACCGAGGCGCAGGTCAAGGCAGAGGCGTCCCGCTGCCTCGGCTGCGGCGTGTCCGTCGTCGACCAGAACAAGTGCATCGGCTGCGGCCTGTGCACCACGCGCTGCGAGTTTGACGCGATCCACCTGCAGCGCGATATGCCGGAGGCCAGCCGTATGTACCGCACCGAGGACAAGATGAAGGCCATTCTGCCGCACATGGTCAAGCGCGTAGCCAAGCTCACCATCAAGGACATCAAGGAAAAGTGCGCGAAGTAAACCCGCCGGAGGAACATACCCATGCATGAACTCGGAACTGTGTTCTATGTCATTCGCGAGGTCGAGCAGGTCGTCGAGGAAAACCACCTGACCAAGGTTGCCAGCGTCACGCTGGAGATCGGCGAGGTCAGCGGCATCATTCCGTACTATCTGACGGACTGCTGGCAGTGGGCGATCCAGAAATCGCAGTATCTGAAAGAGGCGGAGCTGAAGATCGAGACCGTTCCCGCCGTGACCTTCTGCGAGGACTGCAAGCAGACATATCCCACGGTAAAATACGCAAAAATATGCCCGCACTGTAAAAGCGAGCATACCTATCTGGTGTCAGGCAACGAATATAACATCAAAGAGATCGAAGCCTGCTAGCAGCCGCAAAAAGAGCAAACGGGGAACGCTTTTCGGCGTTCCCCGTGTTTTTATATCTCGTCTGCCGGCGCGCTGTCGATCGGGATCTGGATGATCTCCAGCCGGCGGCGGGCGGCGTATTCGAGCGTGCGGGCCGTGCCGCCGGGCCGGCCGTCAAATGCCGCGATGAGGATGCGCGAGGCATCGACCATGTAGCGGTTGCGGCGCATCATGCACCCGGGGGTGTAGGCCTCCTGTACGAGCGTCTGATAGTCGCACTGGCGCAGGTCGTAGGCATAGCGCTCGCGCAGCTCCGGCCGCCAGCGGTCGGCCTGGCCGGCGAAGGGGATGGCCGCCTCGATCGTGACCTCCGGGTGCTGCAGGCGCAGATAGCGCGCAGCGTCGAAAAAATACAGGTCGCAGCCGTTGGCCATGCCGCAGATGAAGTGGCGGATACCGGCGGCGTAGACGGCGTCCACGGCGTCGAAGAGCTGCTGCTGCAGCTTGCGGCAGCGGGGGTCGTTCTCGTCGCTGCCCCAGGGCAGCTTGTATTCCCGGTGGCCGGTGAAGCAGCAGGTGTTTTCGCGCTCGGGCATGGCGGCGCCTCCTTTCGGTGGTGGCCTCCATTGTACGCGCCCGGAGCGCTGCTGTCAAACCTTTCCTGCAAAAAAGTACTTGCATTCTTTTCCCACTGTGCTATAATACAGACAGTAAAACAACTGAATCGAGATGTCTTCGGGGCAGGGTGTAATTCCCGACCGGCGGTGATAGTCCGCGAGCCGAGCAAGGTTGAATCGGTGCAATTCCGATACCGACAGTATAGTCTGGATGATAGAAGATGTTACGAACCTCCATTGTTCGCAGCGCCTGAAGGACATGTTCTTTCAGGTGTTTTTCATTCCATGGAGGTGTTTTGTCATGTTGAAAGAAAACCTGTCCTTTGTTGGTATCTGCGTGCTTGTGTTCGCGGCATTGCTCGGCCTTGCGTATCTGTTTGAGCGCACGGTCTGCCGTGATCTGCAGCGCCGCAGCCGCAGCCGCAACATCAGCTATGTGGCCATGTTCTCCGCCCTCGGCGGCGTGCTCATGCTGCTCGAGATCCCGCTGTTTTTTGCGCCCGGCTTCTATAAGATGGACCTGAGCGAGCTGCCGGTGCTCATGAGCGCGTTCTATCTCGGACCTGTGGCCGGTGTTATCACCGAGCTGCTCAAGGTGCTGCTCAAGCTCCTGCTCAAAGGCACGAGCACAGCCTTCGTCGGCGACTTTGCCAACTTCGTCGTCGGCTGCACGTTCGTCCTTCCCGCCGCTGTCATCTACCACCACCACAAGACCCGCCGCACCGCCATCATCGGCATGGCCGTCGGCACGCTGTGCATGACGGTCTTCGGCAGCCTCTTCAATGCCCTGTACCTGATCCCGAAGTTCGCCGAGCTGTTCCACCTGCCGATCGATCAGATCGTCGCCATGGGTACGGCCGTGAACAAGGGCATCACCAGTGTGCCGACGCTCGTGCTGTTCGCCGTCGTCCCGTTCAACCTCATCAAGGGCATCGTCGACTCGGCGCTGACGTATCTGCTGTATAAGCGCGTGGAGTTTCTGCTCTTCCCGGAGCTGCGCAAGAAGGAGAAAGTCCAGCCGCAGGTCAAGTCGAAGAATCCCACCCCGCAGCACTGAGATCGTACATAAAAAACCGCCTGCAGGCGTCAGCCTGCGGGCGGTTTTTCATCTGTGCAGCTGCGGCGCACCGTGCGCAGCAGCAAGGTGAAGCTGAGTGTGAAGTTCACGCACTCGTTGAAATACAAAATGAAGATGTACCCCGCCAGCCCGAACCGCGGCAGCAGCACCCACACGAGCACCACGCCGAGCGTGGCGTCGAGCACATTGATGGCCATGCAGCGCGTCTGCTGGCCGAGCCCGCGCAGGCAGCCGTCGGTCACGGTGTCGAGATACATCACCGGCACGAGCGGCGCCAGCAGCCGGATGTACCGTCCCGCGTCGTCCGAGTGGTAGATCAACCGCCCGAGCGGCCCGGAAAACGCCAGCAGCAGCACGGCCGTACCGCACGCGAACAGCAGGCACCGGTACAGCAGTGCGCGCACCAGCCGCCGGATGTCCCCGCACCGGCCGGAGACCTGTGCCGTCGTCAGCTCCGGCACGAGCAGATCTGCCAGCGCGTACAGCAGGCACGAGGGGAAGAGCACCACTGGCAGCGCCATGCCGTGCACGATGCCGTAGCCCGCGAGCGCGCGGTCGGCCGTTAGACCGGAGCTTTTGAGCCCGCGCGGGATGAGCAGGTGCTCCAGCGTCGTGAGCGACGTGCGCGCATAGGCCGACACCGCCAGCGGCAGTGCCACGGAGAGCATCCGCCGCGTCAGGTGCGGCACGGTGTCGCCGCCGCGGCGGTATTTGCGCCGGTCGAGCGCGTACATCGCCGTCATCAGCAGCAGCGACACCACGTCTGCGCACGCGCCGCCCGCCGTGACGGCGGCGCAGCTCTGCTCCAGGTCGCCGGCGGCCGCAAAGGACAAAAACCACATCACGCACGTGATGCTCACCAACTGCTCGATCAGGTGCACGAGCGTCGGCTTCCACACACGGCCGGAGGCAGTGAAATATCCGTCCATGACCGACGAGAGCGAGATGCACGGCAGGCTGATGCTCGTGATGCGCAGCGAGCGCACCGTGCGCGCGTCGCCGATCCAGAGAAAGCCCACGGGCTCGGCCAGAAAATACACCATCGTACCCGCGCACAGGCCGAAAAACAGCGCGTAGCACGCGCACCGGCGCATCGCGCCCGTGACGCCCGCGCCGCGCTCGAGCCCCATCTCCTCAGAGATCAGGCGCGTGGTAGCAAAGCGGATGCCTGAGATGGCGAAGGTTGCAAACAGCACGCTCACCGACATGACGAGCTGGTACAGCCCGATGCCGGCCGCGCCGATGCGCCCGACGATCCACGCCTGAAAGACGAGCCCGATGCAGCGCATCACGATCGACGAGCCGGTCATGAGCGCGGTGTTGACGATGAGCCTGTGATTTGTGTGCACGCGCGCGACCTCCCGACGCAGTTTGTACCACTCTATGGCGCGGGAGGGAAAAACATGCCGCCTGCAAACCTATGCACAAGGACAAAATCATGGAGCAGCGGGGGAGCCCGAGGGGGCAAGGCCCGTCTCGGATAAAATCCAGCGCTTGTCTCAAAGCCCGAGCAGGACTTTGGGACAAAACGCATGCCGCCCGGCGTTCGCCGGGCGGCATGCGTTTTGTGTTCTTCAGGTGTGCAGATCGGTCTTGATCTTCGTCGTGGAGATCTCGGGCGTGCGGGGGAGGTAGACGACCTCGCATTTGTCCTTCAGGAAGTCGAACTTGCCCTTCCAGTCGTCGCCCATGACGAACACATCCACGTGGTATTTGTCCACGTCGGTGATCTTCTGATCCCAGCTCTCCTCCGGGATGACGAGATCGACATAGCGGATCGCCTCGAGCATCCGCTTGCGGTCCTCGTAGGAGAAGTAGCTCTTTTTGCGCTTCTCGTTCCAGTTGAATTCGTCCGTGCTCAGGGCCACGATCAGGTAATCGCCCTGCTCCCTGGCGCGGCGCAGGAGGTTGATGTGCCCGTAGTGCAGCAGGTCAAAGGTGCCGTAAGTGATAACACGTCTCATGTGTGTTCTCCTTCCCGGAGGCGCTCGGCCAGAAACGCGGCGACGCGCTCGGCGGAGTGCCCGTCTGTGTATTGGTTGGTCAGCTTCGTGAGCTGCAGGCGCTTGGCCCGCAGCGGATCATCGCCCGCGGCGAGCTGCTCGAAAAACGTGCGGAAATCGTCCGGCGTGTCGAGCAGGGCCGCGCTCTCGCGCAGCGGCTGCGGGTCGATGGCAAAGCCCGGCTGCTTGGCGTAGGCGTCGATGTCCTCGAACGTCAGCCCCACGGGCTTGCCCGTGAGCAGATAGTCAAACAGCACGGAGGAATAGTCCGTGATGAGGGCATCCGTGCAGGCGAGAAATTCGTAGGACGTGATGCCGTGCGCGGCAAAGAGCCCGTCGTCGATGAAGCGGAGGTGGCTCAGCTCCAGCGCGCGGATGTGCGCGAGGTCCTGCGCCGGGTGGGGCTTGACGATCACGAGCGTGTTTGTCGCCCGCGCAGCCTCGTTCACGGCTGCGGCCGCCGCCGGGTCATGGATGACGGGGATGGAGATGTCCGTCGTCGCGACGAGGCTGTTCTTGTGCTGCCGGTACGTGGGATACCAGACGACGAAGCGGTCAAACTCCGCGCCGAAGATGTCCTTCAGGTCGCATTTGTGCGTGAACAGGTCGTCGTTGCGCGGGAAGCCGAGCGTGACGAGCTTTTCCGGCGGGATGTGAAATTCATAGCTGTTCACGGCGTCAAAAAACGGGGCCTGACTCAGCGCCCAGTCGGTCGTCGGGTCGCAGAAATAGTAGTCGTGCACGCTCTTGAGCGGGCTGCCGTGCGTCAGGTATAGATGCACGGTCTCCGGTCGGAGCTTCTGGAGCTGGCCGTTGCAGTCCACGATGGCAGCGGCGCGGGCGCGCAGCCAGAACAGCCGCAGCAGCGCCCATGTTCCCCGCGTGCCGGCAAAGGACACGTTCTTTTCATGCACGTTCCGAAAAGCGGCCGGATCCGGCACGACCCACACGAGACGGTACCGGTCGTTCCAGCCCTGGGCCAGCAGCGTCCGGTACAGGGCGCCGGTGTTGTCACCGAGGGGCGGCGCGCTCTCGAGCAGGATGACCGGCTTGCCGGGCAGCAGGCTCAGCAGCCGCACGAGCAGGCGTTTCAAGCGTTGTTTCATTTTCTCAGCACCTTTCGCACCATGCCGCCGACGAGGGCCTTTTCATATCCGTTCATGGACAGCAGCCACACGGAGGCACAGTAGATCGCTGTGTAGACGATGATGCCGCCGAGCAGCATCGGAATACTGTAGAGGTTTACAAACAGCATCATCAGCACGCCGCACGCGGCGGGCGGCAGCAGGCCGAGCGTCATGCGCCCGATATTTTTCCAGAACACGGTCACGTCGATGTTCAGCCGCCGCTGATAGAAGATGTTCATCACGAGTCCGTTTGCCAGCGCGACGGCCGTGCCGATCGCGCAGCCGATCGCGCCGAGGTACTGGCACAGCCAGATGCTGATGGCGAGGTTGCCGATGGCCATCGCCCCGTAGATGATCGAGCGGTACTTGTGCAGATTCTGCGCGCGCTGCATCTCGATGCCGAGGTTTTGCGTCAGCGGCACCATGCCGGGGATGATGAGCAGCAGCACGATGATATACGCATCGTCATAGCCCGGTCCGGCCCAGAAATAGATAAACGGCTTGCCAAAGAAGATGATGCCCGTGCACACGAGCGACAGGATCAGAAACTGGATGCGCCCCACGCGCACGAACAGCTCCGTGAGCACGGTGCGCAGGCGCGCTTTGTCGTCCTTGTTGTCCTGCACGAGCTGGTGGATGCGCGGCGTGAACACGGACGACACCGCCGTCGAAAACGAGATGAAGTACGTGTGCAGCTGCTGGCCGACGGCGTAGACCGCCGTGGCGGCCGTGCCGCAGTAGCGCGTGATGATGAGCTTGTCGAGGTTGTTGTTGACCTGGTCGACGACCATGTTGATGGCGATGAAGCCAGAGAACACAGCAATGTCCTTGAGCACGGCGCCGTCAAAGTTCCGGAACGAGACCCGAATGTGCAGCTTGCCGAAGCAGTAGATCAGCCGCAGCACGTCCACGAATACCGAGATCGTCACCGTGACGACGACCATGCCGATCGAGCCGTAGCCCGCCAGCAGCACCGGCAGCGTCACGAGCGGGGACACGACCGTGCGCAGGATCTCCGTCGCCTTCAGGAACACGAACTGCTCCTGCGCGCTGATGATGTTGCTGAACACGCTCATCGGGAAGCTCACGGCGAGGTTCGCCGTCAGCAGCAGCATGAGGATGCGCGCCGTGTGGTACTCGGCGTCCGTCAGGCCGGTCTTGAACACCATCTCCAGATGGAACGTCAGGTACAGGCCGCACGCGAGCGCAACGAGCCCGATGACGGAAAACACGATCAGGAACAGGCTGTTGAGCCGCGCAATCTTATCGTCCGCCTTTTCCTTGCGGTAGAGGATGTAATAGCGCACGTAGCTGCCGCCGAAGCCGAGACTGAGCACCGACAAAATGGCGATCGTCGAGGCGACGGTGGAGTACAGGCCGTACTCGCTCTTGCCGAGGATGCGCAGCATGAACGGCGTGTAGGCGATGGAGACGATGATGTTGAGCGTCATCTGCACATACGTGAGCAGAGAGCCGGAACGCAGTTGATTGTGATGCTTCATAGTGTCAGTGCCCGGCGGCGGCGAACAGCAGGTGCACAGCCCGGTATTGCTTCTTCCCGAGCAGGGACAGCACCAGCTTCTTGCGCGCCGGATAGCCTTTCAGATAGGGGTTGTGCCGGTAGTCGGGGAAGCGTGCGGTGGTAAAGTCCAGCAGCTGCGGCAGCAGTGGGTGCGCGCTCTGCGCCTTGAGAATGCGCACGGACGCATCGTAGAGCACATTGTCCACGCAGAGCTTACCGAGCTCGTTTTCATACTGCTCGAACAGGCCGCGCGCCTGATACCACGTCAGCACGTCGTCGATCGCGTCCATGATTTCGGCGTTGGCGTCGAGCGCGCGCTTGGTCACGGAGCCCTCGTGCTGCCGGTAGAGGTAAAGCACATCCGGCAGGATCACGACGGACTGCGCCGCCGTGAGCATCTTGCGCGTCATGCACAGGTCCTCGCCCCAGCCGCGGGCGCGAAAGCGGATGTCCGTATCCGTGAACAGCGTGCGCCGCCACGCGGCGATGCAGGCCGACGGGCGGTTGAGAAGCAGGGCAGGCGTCTCCTGAAGTGTCAGCGGCGTATGCAGCGGCAGGTCGTCGGTGAACACCGCGCCGTCGTTGTCGCCGGTCATGCGCAGACCGAAATAGCACACGTCGGCCTGCGTCTCGTCCAGTGCGGCGGCCAGCACGGTGAACGCCTCCGGCGTATAGCTGTCGTCACTGTCGAGAAAGAGCACATAGTCGCCCTGCGCGAGCGGGAGCGCCGCGTTGCGCGCGTCGCCTGCGCCGCCGTTGGGCTTGTGCAGCACGCGGATGCAGTCCGGATGTTCGCGCGCGAGCGTGTCGCACAGCGCGCCACTCTCGCCGTCGGTTGAGCCGTCGTCCACGAGCAGAACCTCAAAGTCCGCGCCGGTCTGTCCCAGCACGGAGTCTACGCCCTCGCGCAGGTATTCCCAGCCATTATAGACCGGGATGATGACACTGAATTTCATAGCTTCCTCCAGTCCGGGCGCTCAGCCGAGCTTGTCCTTGACGGCAAAAAGTGCCCGCACGGTGCGGTATTTGCGCTGCCGCAGCAGGCGCAGGATCAGCTTGTGGCTGCGGGAGAGCTGCGCAAGCAGGGGATTGTCGAGATAGTCCGGGAACTGCGTCTGCACATAGTCCTGAAAGCGGTCGAGCAGTTCGCTCTCCGGGTCCACGCGCAGCACGCGCACCGAGGCCGCGAGCAGCACGTGATCTACCGCCAGGCGCGACAGCTCGTTGTAGTAGCGCTCGAACAGGCCGTTTTCGCGGTACCAGTCGAGGAGGTTGTCAAAGGCTGTGAACAGCTCGGCATTGCGTGCCGTGTTCGTGTTGCGCGTGATGGAGTTGGTGCGGTCAACGTAGTAATACAGGATGTCCGGCACGAAGGCGGCGCTTTTGGCCAATGCCAGCAGCTTCACGGACGTGCACAGATCCTCGTACCAGATGCGCGCCGGGTAGCGCACGCCGGAATCCAGAAACAGGCTGCGCCGCCAGATGCGGCTCCAGGGAGAGGGCATTGTCTGCATCAGCTCGGGCGTGTCGGCAAGGGTGAAGGTGCGGTCGGTCGGCAGGGGATCCACAAGCTCCTTGACCACGACGCCGTTTGCTTCCAGCGCCGCGCCGAAGCCAATGATGTCGCTGCCGAAGCGGGCGACGGCGTCGGCAAGAACGCGGAACATGTCGGGGGCGATGTAGTCGTCACTGTCGATGAAGATCAGGTACTCGCCCTGCGCCGCCTTCCGGCCGAAGTTGTTGATGGCCGAGAAGTTGAAGCCCTTTTCCGGCCAGGTGACCACTTTCAGGCCCTCGTACCGCTTCCGTGCTTCTTC
>OHUK01000592.1_pt1 | contig 19068 bp, 25 predicted proteins | sample 1579201 | NCBI WGS metagenome assembly OHUK01 (sample SAMEA3879528, study PRJEB24766) | human gut metagenome | biome: human-associated habitat; feature: feces | place: USA | collected 1985/1987 | reverse complement strand
TTTGATGCAGGACGAAAGATTGCTATTTTAAGCTCAATCATCAGCAGAAAACAGGTTGATTTTGAGAATGTATATACCGAAGGTATAACTAAGGTGAGTGCCGGCGATTTTGCGTATGCAGCCAAGCTTGGCGTAACGATTAAGCTTGTAGCTAAGAGCTGTGTTACTGATGCCGGAATGTATGTTATGGTAACACCGAGAATGCTTAGATATGGTAAGCCGCTCGCATCTGTGCATGATGTGGTCAACGCAGTATGTGTAAAGGGCAATATGCTTGGTGATGTTATGTTTTACGGTGCCGGTGCAGGAAAGCTTCCTACGGCAAGTGCTGTCGTATCGGATATTGTCGATGCGGTTCGTCACGCAGGCGAGTATGTGAATAACGGCTGGTCACAGGAAAAGCAGGAGCTTATATCTATCGATGAAGTGGAAAACAGCTTTTATGTACGCATGGAAGGCAATGCGGCGGAGAAAGAGTCAGAGCTTGAGAAGCTTTTTGGCGGAGTTACGATATGTGACAATGTGATTGATGGGGAATTTGCTTTTGTCACAGGTTCCGTCAAGGAAGCAGAGTTTGCGAAGGCAGCATGCAGTCTTAAGGGCATAAAGAATACAATAAGAATAGAATTGTAAATATAAGCTTAGGTAACACGGAGGATATGAAAAATGTTAAAGGTTGTTAAATTCGGTGGAGCAGTTTAAGAAGGTTGCTGACATCATTCATGCTGATGAATCAAGAAGATATGTTGTGCCATCAGCTCCGGGAAAGCGCTTCAAGGAAGATGTTAAGGTTACGGATATGCTCTATGACTGCTATGGAGTAGCGTCAAAGGGATATGATTTTTCAGATATTTTTGCTGACATCAAAGCAAGATATCAGGAGATTATTGATGACCTTGGTCTTGATTTGTCTTTAGAGAAGGAATTTGCCAATATAGAAGCAGCGTTTAAGGCGAGAGCCGGACGCGATTATGCGGCATCAAGAGGTGAATACCTTAACGGTATTATTCTTGCTGATTATCTTGGCTATGATTTCGTAGATGCAGAGGATGTAATCTTTTTTGATACTAACGGCAATCTCGATGCAAAGAAGACTAATCAGGTGCTTTCAGAAAGACTTTTAACTGTTGACAGGGCTGTCGTTCCGGGATTTTACGGAATCAGACCGAATGATACAATCAAGACATTTTCACGCGGCGGCTCAGACATAACCGGTGCTATTGTCGCAAGAGCAGTCAAGGCTGACCTTTACGAGAACTGGACAGATGTATCTGGCTTCCTTGTTGCGGATCCTAGAATCATTGACAATCCTAAGCCTATTGTGACTATAACATATAAAGAATTGAGAGAGCTTTCTTACATGGGTGCGACTGTGCTCCATGATGAATCCATATTTCCTGTCCGCAAGGAAGGTATACCGATTAATATCCGCAATACCAACAAGCCTGAGGATCCGGGAACAATGATTGTTGAGAGCACATCGCGTAAGCCGGAGTATGTAATCACAGGTATAGCTGGCAAGAAGGGCTTTACTGTAGTGAGCATTGAGAAAGACATGATGAATTCGGAGATTGGCTTTGGACGTAAAGTTCTTGAAGTGTTTGAAAAGCAGGGGCTTTCCTTCGAGCATACACCTTCCGGAATTGATACAATGTCAATAGTAATCCATCAGGATGAGTTTGTTGAGAAGGAGCAGGAGGTTCTTGCAGGACTTCACAGAAATGTTCATCCGGATGCTATAGAGATTGAATCCGGTCTTGCACTCATAGCCGTAGTAGGACGTGGAATGAAGTCAAGCCACGGTACTGCCGGCAAGCTTTTCACTGCACTTGCGGATGAGAATATTAATGTCAAGATGATTGACCAGGGTTCATCTGAGCTTAATATCATAGTAGGTGTTAAGGAAGAGGATTTTGAGAGAGCATTTAAAGCAATCTACAAGGCATTTTATGAGTCATAAATATAATAGTTTTTATTTTTGACACCTTAATCCTTTTTAAACAATAGAATACCGGAGATTAACAGCTGCCCTGCACATAATAAGTGCAGGGCAGCTTTGGCTTTACGGATAACTCTTTGTAATGGACACGGAAAAGAAAATGCTATATAATGTATAGAAGAAAACTGCGGTATATTCATCATTTCATGCGGATTTTGAAAATGCGGCAGCAGGATGCAAGATAACGATGGAAGGAATTTATTGATATGGATATTATAAAGGCGATAGCCTTGGAACTTAATGTTAGAAATGGCCAGGTTGAAGCGGCAGTTAAGCTTATAGATGAGGGCTGTACGATACCTTTTATCTCTAGATACAGAAAGGAGGCTACAGGAGCGCTCAATGATGAACAGCTTCGTAACCTTGATGACAGACTCAAATACCTTCGCAATCTTGAGGATAGAAAAGCACAGGTAATAGCAAGCATAGAAGAACAGGGTAAACTTACAGAAGAGTTAAAGGCACAGATTACAGATGCACAGACAATGGTGCTTGTGGAAGATTTATACAGACCATACAAGCAGAAAAGAAGAACTCGTGCAACGATTGCAAAAGAGAAGGGGCTTGAGCCTCTTGCACAGTTCATACTTGCACAGAATACAGACAAGCCTGTTGAAGATGAAGCACAGAAGTATATAAGCAGCGAGGAAGGCAAAGAAGTTGAGGATGCAGCGGCAGCGATACAGGGAGCACTTGATATAATTGCAGAACAGATTTCAGATGTCGCTGATTACAGAACATATATAAGAGATATAACTTTCAAGGAAGGAAAGATAGTTTCTGCTGCCAAAGATGCTGATGCAGAGTCTGTATATGAGAATTATTATGATTACAGTGAAGCACTTTCAACAATTCCGGGACACAGAATACTTGCATTAAACAGAGGTGAGGCAGAAAAGTTCCTTGCTATAAAAATAGAGGCACCTGTTGACAGAATTTTAAGGTATCTGGAGACAAAGACGCTTACATCAGATAATGAATATACAACACCATTAATCAAAGAGGTTGTAAGCGATGCATATGACAGGCTTATTGCACCTGCCATAGAAAGAGAGATAAGAAGCACACTCACAGATACGGCACAGGACGGAGCTATAAGGGTATTTGGTAAAAATCTTGAACAGCTTCTCTTACAGCCGCCAATTGCCGGTAAAGTTGTACTTGGCTGGGATCCTGCATTCAGAACTGGATGCAAACTTGCAGTTGTCGATGCTACAGGAAAGGTTCTTGATACAAAAGTTATATATCCTACAGAGCCACACAATAAAGTTGAACAGTCAAAGCAGGAAGTTAAGAAACTTATAGATAAGTATAATATAACGCTCATTTCATGCGGTAATGGAACTGCATCAAGAGAGTCAGAAAAAATCATAGCAGATATGATTAAAGAGTATGATTTGAAAAATGTAGATTATGTAATAACAAATGAAGCAGGTGCATCAGTGTACTCTGCAAGCAAACTTGCGACAGAAGAATTTCCTGATTTTGATGTGGCACAAAGAAGTGCAGTGTCAATAGCAAGACGAGTTCAGGACCCGCTTGCAGAACTTGTAAAGATAGATCCGAAGTCAATCGGTGTTGGACAGTATCAGCATGATATGAACCAGAAAAAGCTGAGCGAAACACTTACAGGTGTGGTAGAAGACAGCGTTAATAAAGTAGGTGTTGATTTAAATACAGCATCTGCATCACTTCTTGAATATATTTCGGGAATATCAAAAGCTGTTGCAAAAAATATTGTGGATTACAGAGAAACTAACGGAAGATTTACTAACAGAAAACAGCTTTTAAAAGTTGCAAAATTAGGACCTAAGGCATTTGAACAGTGTGCAGGTTTCATGCGTATAAGCGGAGGTGATAATCCGCTTGATGCCACAAGTGTACATCCGGAAAGTTATGATGCTGCAGCAAAACTTCTTGAGATATTAGGATATAATATTAACTCTATAAGTTCAGGTGAGTTAATAGGACTTGGTAAAAAAATAAGCAATCTCCACGAAATGGCAGAAAAAGTCGGCATTGGCGAGATAACACTTGAAGATATAGTAAAAGAACTTGAGAAACCTGGAAGAGACCCAAGAGAAGAGATGCCAAAACCAATACTCAGAAAAGATGTCCTTGATATGAAAGATTTAAAACCGGGAATGATTCTTAAAGGAACAGTAAGAAATGTAATAGATTTTGGTGCTTTTGTGGATATCGGTGTACATCAGGACGGACTTGTTCATATTTCACAGATGTGTGTTGACAGAAGAGTTGAGCATCCGCTTGATGTTGTGAGTGTCGGAGATGTTGTAGATGTACGTGTTATAGAAGCTGACCCGGCAAAGAACAGGGTTTCACTATCAATGATTCTCGACGAAAAAGAGGCTGCTAACCATAAAATGTCAGCGAATAAAGGCGACAGAAAAAATGATGCTTCAAAGAGAGATAACAGAAAGCAGGGACAGCATAAGAAAAAAGACAATGGACTTAATCTTAGTTCATTATCAAGATTTATGAGATAATTGTGCGGACAGCGAAACAAAGCCAATGTCTGCAAGAGACATTGGCGGCGTTTGATAAATATAGTTAATAATACAAACTGGAGTATTGAAATGGGTGAACAAGAACAGAGAGTAGAATTTGAAACACGAATAGGTGCAAAAGAACTGATGGATTTTAAAATATACCATAATTATCACAGTGTGAGTGGTATTGCATCACTGCTTTTTGGCATAATAGCATTGGTGATATGCATAGTTTCAATTAACAGAGTGAATATATCATATACACTTATGATGGGATTTTTTGGACTTTTCTTTACAGTGTACACACCGATTGGCATGAAGAGAAAAGTTAATAAACAGATAAAAACAGTTCCTGCATTTGCAGAGCCTGTAAAATATGTCATAACACCTGAAAAGATAACTCTCAGTCAGGGTGAAGTATCAGAAGAACTTTTATGGGATGATATATTTACGATAAAATGCACAGGAAAGAGTATGATTTTATATATAACATCAGTGAGGGCTAATATAATACCTCTTGAATGCCTTGACAGACAACAGGCAGAAAACTTTATAAAAATAGCAAGAGAGAAACTCAAGCCGTTTCAGGTTAAGTTAAATGATGCATCAGTAATAAACAAGTGCGGACGGTGACAGATATGGTAAATGTGATAGAAACATTTGATGCAAAAGAAACATTTGCATTAGGGGAAAAGATAGGAAAAGAAGTACAACCAGGAGATATATTCTGTCTTGAAGGTGACCTTGGCGTTGGGAAGACAGTATTTACACAGGGGTTTGCAAAAGGGATTGGCATAACAGAACCTGTTAACAGCCCTACATTTACAATAGTTCAGGAGTACAAAGAAGGAAGAATTCCCTTATATCATTTCGATTTATACAGGATAGCAGATATTTCGGAACTTGATGAGATCGGTTACGAAGAATATTTTTATTCAGAAGGAACATGTCTTGTTGAGTGGGGAAATCTATATCCGGAGATATTCCCTGAAAATACCATAAAAATTGAAATAAGCAAAGACCTTTCAAAAGGTTTTGACTACAGAAGAGTAACGATAGAAAAGCAGCAAAAGGAGGATTAACATGAGGATACTTGCAATAGAAAGTTCTGCCGTGACAGCATCAGTTGCAATTCTTACAGATGATACACTTACGGCAGAGTATACTATCAACTATAAGAAAACTCATTCACAGACACTTCTTCCTATGATAGATGAGATATGTGATATGACAGACGTTAAGCCGGATGAATTTGATGTGGTTGCAGTGTCAACAGGCCCGGGTTCTTTTACCGGGTTAAGGATAGGCGTTGCAACAGGAAAGGGCATTGCACTTGCCACAGGTATTAAGATGGCAGCAGTTCCGACACTTGATGCAATGGCAATGAATATGTATGGCACTGGTAAGCTTATATGTGCTGTCATGGATGCCAGAAGGCAGCATCTCTACAACAATATATTTTTCTTTGATGAAAACAACAGACTCTGTAGATGCAGGGAACAGTCGCTTGATTCATATGATCAACTTGCTGCTGAATTAAATGGCCTTAACAGAGATGTAATATTTGTCGGTGATGGCATAAATGCCGCAAGAGAATATTTTGATAAATATTTAACATGTAAATATGAATATGCACCGGCACATATGACAACACAACGTGCCGGAAGTGTAGCTATGCTGGCAATGCAGATGGCAGCAGAAAATAAACTTGTTGATGCGGATGATGTAAAGCCCGATTATCTTCGCCCGTCACAGGCAGAGCGTGAATTTGCACAGAAAAAGGAGCCTAAGTAATGCTTAACATAAGAGCTATGGAAGAAAAAGATATTCCACAGGTCGAAGAGATAGAAAAAAAGATATTTTCACTGCCGTGGTCAGAGAAGTCATTTCATGATGCATGCAGTGATGAAAATAATATATATCTTGTCTGTGAAGATGAAGGCACAATTACCGGATACTGCGGATTATGGACGGTGTTTGGTGAGGGGAATATTACGAATATGGCAGTTCATCCTGATTACAGAAAAAAAGGTATCGGAATGATGCTTATGGAAGAGATGGAAAAACGTGGAATACAGAAAAAAGTAGATGTGTTTTTTCTGGAAGTGCGTGAAAGCAATGACGCAGCACGAAGATTATATGAAAAAATGAAATACAAACAAATAGGTATCCGCAAAAGATTTTATGAAAGACCGGTTGAGGATGCTATAGTAATGTCGAAAATGTATACGGAAGGAAATATATGTTAGATGTATGTTTGCTGGGAACCAGCGGAATGCTGCCATTGCCTGACAGATGGCTGACATCACTGATGACCAGATATAATGGAAGCAGTCTTTTGATAGATTGTGGGGAAGGAACACAGATTGCAATAAAAGAAAAAGGATGGAGTTTTAATCCGATAGATGTAATTTGTTTTACGCATTATCATGCTGACCATATAAGCGGACTTCCGGGGCTGCTTCTCACAATAGGAAATTCTGACAGGACAAAGCCTGTTACGCTTGTCGGGCCTAAAGGTCTGTCAAGAGTTGTTGGGGCACTGCGTGTGATAGCACCGGAACTTCCGTTTGAACTGAAATTTATAGAACTTACAAAACCGCAGGAACACATTTCAATAAATGGCTATGAGATAGAGGCATTTAAAGTTTCTCATACGGTTGCATGTTATGGGTATTCTATAAGTATTCCAAGAATAGGAAAGTTTGATGTAGAAAAAGCTAGAGAACTTATGATACCGCAGAAAGTGTGGAATAAGCTTCAGCATGGAAATACGGTTGAGATTGATGGAACTGTATATACACCGGATATGGTAATGGGAAAACCGAGAAAAGGTTTGAAAGTTACATATTGTACAGATACAAGACCGGTTACGGCTATTATAGAAAATGCAAAACATTCCGATTTATTTATATGTGAAGGAATGTATGGCGAAGAAGATAAAGACAGTAAAGCAAAAGAAAACAAACACATGACATTTTCAGAGGCGGCAGCACTTGCAAAAGATGCAGAAGTTGCAGAGATGTGGCTGACGCATTTCAGCCCGTCACTTGTAAGGCCGCAGGAGTATATACGTGGAATACAGAAAATATTTGAAAATGTCACAGCAGGTACAGATGGTAAAACGGTGGAACTTCAATTTGAAGAAGGGTAGCATTTAAAGATGCGGAAATGGAGGCGTGAGATGAAAAAATATGTAAAAACAATAATAATTGTAAGTGTTCTGGCACTAATGTGCATAGCCTATTTTTTCTATCTTTCAAACAGGAAATCGACAAAAGATGCAACTGATAAGTCAGTTTGGAATCAGGAAGTGGCAGCATTAACAACAAAAGATATTGATAAAAATTATCCTGAGTCTCCAAAAGAAGTTGTTAAATTGTATGCAAGAATAACAAAGGCATATTACAAGACATCTCTTACGGATGAACAGATAGAAGCACTTGGAACAAATGCAAGAAAATTATTTGATAATGAGTTAAAGTCAAAACAGACAGATAAAGAATTTCTGGATGCATTAAAGGCTGATATAGCGGATTATAATTCGGCAAAAAGATATATAGCTGATTATACAATGGATGGCAGCCAGGCAGTAAAATATACAACTATTGATAATAAAGAATATGCATCATTGGTAGTGCTTTATAATGTCCGTGAAGGAAGTAAACTTCACAAATCATATACCAGATTTGTATTAAGAAAAGATTCCGATGGAAAATGGAAAATATTATACTGGGAGCTTATTAACGGAAATAATAGCACACAGGAATAGAAAGGCATGGAAAGCAGTATGAAAGAACAGGAAGATGTATTAATTCTTGCTATAGAAAGTTCATGTGATGAGACAGCGGCAGCTGTTGTAAAAAACGGAAGAACTGTTTTGTCAAATATAATAAATTCACAGATAGATATTCATACATTATATGGCGGTGTAGTACCGGAGATAGCATCAAGAAAACATATAGAAAATATTAATCCTGTAATAAACATGGCGTTAAAAGAGGCAAACGTAACACTGGATGATATAACAGCTATAGCTGTTACATATGGTCCGGGACTTGTAGGAGCGTTGCTTGTGGGTGTTGCGGAAGCAAAAGCTATTGCATTTGCAAAAAATAAACCACTTGTGGGAGTACATCATATAGAAGGGCATATATCAGCCAATTATATAGAGCATCCTGAATTGGAACCTCCATTTGCTGCACTTGTTGTATCAGGAGGACATACACATCTTGTAATGGTCAATGATTATGGTGATTATGAAATTATTGGAAGAACGAGGGATGATGCGGCTGGGGAAGCGTTTGACAAGGTCGCAAGAGCTGTAGGACTCGGTTATCCGGGCGGACCAAAGATAGATAAACTGGCAAAAGAAGGTAATCCGCATGCAATTGAATTTCCAAGGGCACATGTAGAAGATTCGCCATATGATTTTTCGTTTAGCGGAATAAAATCAGCGGTTCTCAATTATATAAACCAGTGTGAGATGAAAAATGAAGAGATAAATAAAGCTGACCTTGTAGCATCGTTTCAGAATGCTGTAGTGGACGCACTTGTATCAAGGGCAATGATGCTTGTAAAAGAAAGAAATATCGACAAGCTGGCAATTGCCGGCGGCGTTGCATCTAATTCAGCATTAAGAGAGGCACTTTCAAGTGCTTGTGAGGAAAATGGAATAAAATATTATTCACCATCTCCTAAGTTATGTACAGATAATGCGGCAATGATAGGAGCTGCCGGGTATTATGATTACATAAAAGGTGTAAGGCATGGCTTTGATCTTAATGCGGTTCCAAATCTCAAACTTGGTGAAAGAATATAAATTAATAAAAAATGCCGGGCATATTATATTCTGCCCGGCAAAATTCAGACATGGAGAAAAATATATGGGCAGCAAAGAAAAAGCATTAACAGCGGCAATAATACTTGCCGGAGGCAAAGGCAGCCGAATGCAGTCAGAGATTCCAAAACAATATATGAAAATAAATGGACGACCGGTAATATATTATGCACTGGAAGCATTTTCTGAAAGCAGTGTTGACAAAATAGTTCTGGTTACAGGAAATGCATGTATTGATGGTATGGATGAAAAAACATATTGCATAGAAAGAATAATAAAACCGTACAAATTTGAAAAAGTAATAATAGTTACAGAAGGTGGAAAGGAACGCTATAATTCTGTATATAATGGGCTGGAGGCACTGAAAAAGCAGGGCAAGGTACCGGATTATGTTCTCATTCATGATGGAGCAAGAGCGTGTATTACAACTGATTTGATAGAAAAGTGCATATGCGAAACTGAAAAATACAAGGCATGCGTGGCAGCAGTACCTGTCAAAGATACAATAAAAATATCTGATGAGAATGGATATGCCGTTAATACACCCGACAGAAATACATTGTGGCAGATACAGACACCACAAAGTTTTGAATATGAACTTATAATGGATGCATATGAAAAAATGATTAAAGATTCAGCCAGAGGTAATATAACTGATGATGCAATGGTTGTTGAAAAATATACATCAGTCAGAGTGAAATTAACGCAATCATCATATAAAAATATAAAAATAACCACACCGGATGACATAATAATAGCCGAAAGTTTTATTAAAAAATAAATTAGAACTAAGTGAGATATAAAAAAGGATGGATGCCGGAGATAATAAGATACTTATAATGCAGAATTTATGCGGAATTGTGGGCGTGAAATAATAAGAAATAAAAAAGTTGAAAAAAATCTGTAAGCTGTAAAATTAAGTTACAAAAGGTAGTAGTTACCTAGCGTCATGTAACTTATAAAATGTCAATCAGCTTAAATATTGACTTAAAACTTAATACTATACATGAAACTAGAGGTAATTACGCCTCTAGTTTTTTTATTTTTAAAAAGCTGTCTTATATTAATAAAAAATATGAAAGGTGTAAAGATGAGTAAAAAGCAGTATAAATCCCTTGATTATAATTCAAGGGTGGTTCTTGAACAGCTTCTTAAAGCCGGTTATAGCAAGAAAGATATAGCTGTAACAATTGGCGTAAGCTATTACACAATTTTACGGGAATTGAAAATAAACAACATGACTGCATTGACATACAATGCACAGGAGGCACAGAAACGTAAAATGAAGCTACGGCTGGAAAGGGAGCGGAAAATTGCTGAGAACAATTAACGAAGAATACATTATTGATGTACTAAAAAATCATGAGTTCCAGTTAAAAAAGAATCAAGATGAGACAAAAAAAATACTTTCCGGTGAAGATGAGGCAGGCTTGATAAGAGCCGCATCAATCGGTCACAGCGAGTCTTTCAACAGCCGCACAAATGAACTGCACGACCTTGATGATGTATACAGAAAGTATAAAAAACTGGCACATGACTGGGAATTAAGTGTAAAAGAAAAAGTAAGGGCACTGCTCGAGGAGCAGGAGACTATAAACAGGATTCTTGCCTGTTATAACAGTCTTTCAATTAATGAGCGTTATGTTCTTGAACAACTGTATATTAAAAATTCCTACAAAGAAGGAATTGCTAAGCTTATGAATGAAAATGATAAAAGCCGCAGCACTATTCTACGCATAAGAAAAAATGCTGTAGATAACATCAGGGAAATGTATAACAGTAAATTTACCAATCTTGAAATTTATGGGATTGATAAAAATAAAAATCAGAAATACCGCTAAGGGGTTGGCGGTGTGACGGAATCCGTCACAGAAAGGAGTCAGTAATGGTTATTATAACAACATGGAATTTAAAAGGCGGTGTCGGCAAGACGACAACAACATTTAATCTTGCAGCCAATTATGCAAAAGACGGAATGAAAATTCTGCTTATTGATTTGGACATGCAGGCAAATCTCACATCATTTTTTGATGCAGATATTGCAAGGCTTAAAACAAACAAACCGGACATAGCAGAAATAATAACTGATGTAATGCCGTTAAGGAAAGGCATATATCATTCAAGATTTTCAAACATTGATTTTGTAAAAGGTTCTAATGAGCTTACCTCGTTAGAATTAAAGAATATAAATGTGCTGGGAAGATACCTCGCTGATGTTGCAGATGAATATGATATGTGCATGATTGACTGTCATCCGGATGTATCATTAACAACAGAAAATGCACTTGCAATATCAGACCTTGTACTAATTCCAATCATTTTAGATGGCATGTCAAGAGACAACCTTAATCTTGTGACAAAAGAACTTATTTCACTTGAAAACAGATGCGGAGAAATTAATTTTAAGATTTTTGTAAATCAGCTCCGCAATCTTAAAAGCCAGAAAATCATATACAGGGATTTGTGTGAAAATCACGACTATTCAGTTATGAATACGAGTATAGCTGACTGTTCGGCAATAAAAAGTGCACTTATACGGCACAAACCGCTTTATATGCACAAAAGCAGATGTCCTGTGAATGAAGATTATTCTGAACTTGCAACAGAAATTCTTGAAAGCCTGGAGGTGAAATAATATGCCAAAGTTAAACAGTTTTTTTGAAAAGGAAAACAAGATTGAGCAGATAATGACAAAAAAGATGCACCCGCAGCTGATTTCATATAAGAACCTCAACGAATCACGATTCCAGTACAAAGAAATTTCAAAAGAAGATGTGGAGAAACTTGCTGATTTAATAGAAATTGACGGTGAAGTTTTGCAGCCGCTTCTTGTAAGAAAAACAGGCGGCGATACATATGAAATCCTTGCAGGGCATAAAAGATTTAAGGCATGTAAATATCTTTCGGAAGAAAAGAAAATTGAAAAATTTTCAATGATTCCGTGCTATGTAAAGCAGATGACTGATGCAGAGGCTGAATTTGCCGTGTATTCAACAAATGGATACAGTCAGAAATCAGATTATGAAATAATGCGTGAAATTGAGGGAATGTCACGTCTTATAAAGGAAAATCCCGAAGCATTCCCTGAAGCAGCTTCCGGAAGACTTGTTGAGAAGCTGTCAAAGGTAATGAATATGAGTAAAACTGTAGTACAGGAATATAAGACCGTTTCATCAAATTTATCAGATGAGGCAATGGAAAAATTCAAAAAAAATGAGATAACAAAAGAAGCTGCGAAAACTCTTGCAAGTGTTCCGGCAGAAGAGCAGAAGAAAATCATTGATTCCGGTGTGACGGAAACAAAGGCAATTAAAGATGCCGTAAAAACGATAAAAAATCCTTCCGCATCAGAAATCAAATCAGCATTTAAAGCCATATATGACCACACGTCGTATACAAAAGACGTAATAAGAAAATATTCATCTTTAGAAGAATGTTTTAGAGATAAAGAAGGGAAAACACACAGCGGTCACAGTGAATACAGACTTAGTTACAGATGTTCGTTAAGAGGCATTGCGATTAATAACAGAAAAGAAATCACATGGCATGAGTTTGTAAATGCTGCCACTGAAATGGGCTTGTATGACCCGGATGATATATACAGTGATGAGGAGTCATTAACTGATGAGCAGCTTCCCGGACAGGATAATATTTACAACCATCCGGAATATCTGCCGGATAGCAGTAAAGAGAAAACAGAAAATGTGACGGAATCCGTCACAAATGAAGTCATTAATTATCATGAAACAAATGGGCTAGCGGGGGTGACAGCTATTGCCAGATGTCCGGAATGTAAAGCAACACTTTCAAAGCTTACAAACAGCCGTTTCTGTGGCAGTTGCGGAATAAAAATTGAATGGAGGAAATAGGATGGGACAATTCAGCTGGATTTACAGTGATACGAACAGGCAGTTGAGGGATGATGTGTATAAAGATACATACCTGCTTGTTCCGGAAAAATTTCAGAGAAAATATGGAAAGGCAATTTATGAGGAATGTTATGATGGCTTTGGACATTTCGGTAATTATGATGTGTATGAACTAATTCCTGAATGGAACAAAGAAATGATACCCGAAATAATCTCAAGGGTAAATAGCGGGAAATGGTATTGTCCGGTTGATAATGAAATTTTGGAAAATTTACAGGCATATTATGAAGGGAAAGAGATTACATGCAGATTGAGGTCATTGGGAATATGCATGGCATGTTATGACGAAGATAATTTTGCTTTAAAATATCCAATAAAAATCACAACCCAAATTATGGATTATAAAGATGCCAAGCCATCAAAAAGTGACCCAGAACAGGGCTGGTAAAGGTACTTATTCATTTACAATATATATCACAAAAAATAATCAATCGCAGGGGCAACTGCTCCTGCGGGAAAGGAGTATCTGCAGTTATGAACAGAAGTCAGGAAAATTATGATGAGCATACCATACAGTTAAAACCCTGCCCATTTTGTGGCGGAAAGGCGGTTATAGTAAAAGAATCGCACAGGGAATACGCACCAACATTTTTTGTTATGTGTAAAAATCGTTGTATAAGGCAGTTTTCACAACAATGTTTTAAAAATGCAGAAAGTTTGTGGAATGATAGAGGCGGAATAAAAATTAAATGAAAAAAGAATGCTATTCTGATAGCAATATAAACAATGTGATTAAATCCAGGAGGAATTATAAAAATGAAAAAATTTACAGTAATCGGCTTATGTGTATTTATGGCAGTATCATTGGCTGCATGCGGAAAAAATGTTGAAAACAGCGACAAAAATAATACAACTGTTACAGAAACCAATGTACAGGATAAAAATAATACAAAAAAAGAAGAAGCTTCACAAACAATGGTTAATTTATCAAAAGTGTATCGAGTTCCTGTAAACAAAAAAATATATGTTAATGTGCCGGACTATCAGGAGATAGAAAGCGGATTTACAAAATTATACGTAATCGGAAGGCAAATTAATATTGCAATTACAGCAGATGACACAATAAAAGAAACCGCATTAGAACAAGCACATAAAGCTATATTTAAAGATTATGTTAAAAATATGCAAAATTATGCCACGATTGATGAGCTAAAAATTGAAAAAGATTCCAAAGTTACAGTCAACGGAATGGAGATGTATAAGTTTGAGGGAAAACTTGCGTGTCATGCCGAGACAGGTAATTATGAGCTTTACACAATAGGTTATTCGTTTGTCATGGATGGTATTCCATGCAGTATCGAAGGAACTGTTCTGGATGAGTCACAGCCGGAAGATATGATAAATCAGGTGAGAGATACTGTTAATGCGATGGCACAGACAGTAAGAAATACTAAGTAATAGTTTGATATAAGTGCAGTTATGACATATATAGGAATTGTATATGTATTCGGAGGATAAAGAGTATGAATGTTTTTGGAACTACGCATGCTGGTTTTATTTATTTTTTTACAATGCTGTGTTTTATTGCAATATTATTAATAGCACCTTTGCTGGTAAAAAAAATAAGTAATAAGATTTTCTTAATTGAAATATTTGTTATTATGTTTTTATGTGTGAAATTAGGCTGTTCTGCAGCATCAGATATGATTATCAATAATTCTTCAAATAATATTGGAAAGGCGATTAATGATAAGTTTCCGGGTGCAGAAATGCTGTCTGATGTTTCATCATCCGGAAGTTTTAAATATAAAGAAGAATTTTATAAATACAAAGTAGAAACAAATGTGTTGTATATCGAATGTTATTCTGATAGCAATATAAACAATGTGATTATATCAGGGAAGGATTATTAAAATGTTATTAACAGTTGCAGATTTAAAAAGTAAATACAATGGTGTTTTTGATGATGTGGAAGTTTTTTACAATGAGGGAACTGCATTTCGAGGAACTGTGTCCGGAGAATTTGAAAAGGGTGTTTCTGACAAATTTGAGGTGCTTGATTTTAAACTGGCTGATGAGGAATATTACCGTAGTTATATATCAGACAGGCGTGTACCTGTTGATTTTATCGATTTTTACGGTAAAAAAGATGCAAAGGTATTATGCGTATTAGTGCCTGCAGAAGCGGCATTAAAGGAGGATAAAAGCATTGTGTTAAGGAGCGGAATTTAATGAAAAGACTTGTTAAGAAAAACAGGCATATAAGCAGAAAAACAATAGTAAAAGCGGTTATGGCAGTTACAGCCGTTATATTGTTTTTTATTGTATTTAAAGTCAAACTGCCGTTTCCGGCAGTAGTTGTAAACGGAATGAAAATTGTAATAACAGCGTTCATGTTATTTCTTATGCTGTCTTTCAGAACTGATTAGACAGCCTCCCTTTTCGGTATTGCAGTTGCAGCATTGTCCGTAGCATCAAAGCAAAAAAGGGATTTCCTGATTGTATAATCAGGATTCATTACTGACCCGGGACGGAAACCCCACAAAAATCCGTCCCGTTTTAATTTGTGACGGAATCCGTCACGTTTGTGGAATAATGCAAAGGGTGAGAGATAAAATGAAATTTGATTACTATTATGGAGAGGAATCGGAGCAGTACAGCTTCCTGAAAATTCCAAAGCTGTTTTTTACGGAAGAAATATATGAGGGGTTAAGCCTTCAGGCAAAGCTGCTTTATGGACTTATGCTTGACAGGATGGCACTTTCAGCACAAAGGGGCTGGTATGACGATTGTAACAGGGCTTATGTTAAATATACATCAAAGGCGGTTGCGGCTGATATGGGAATCAACCAGAAATCAGCATTAAAATACATTAAAGAATTGTCTGAGTTTGGGCTTATAATAAAAGTACAGCAGGCAGGGCTTGCAGATATAATCTATGTAATGAATTTTACAAAGATAAGACAGGTGGCTGTGCATCCAGATATTCAGAAATCAGACAGTATACTGCAGGAGAGTGAAGCAGAAAGTATTAATAAAGAATCGCCAGGTAAGATGGGCGTGTGCCATGATGAATCGGGAGACTCTGTTAAAAAATTACCGGATATGGATTTAACGGGCAATCCAGCCAATGAAACCACTGTAAAATTTACACCACTCCAAAATTTACAGTGCTCCAAAATTTACACCACTCCAAATTTTACACCACTCCAAAATTTACATACCCCTGAGCATAAGAATAATAAAAATAATTATAATAATATAAATACTAATCAATCTATCTATCAATCATATCAGTCTAAAGGACAGACAGATATGACAGAAGAATATTATGAGCAGCTTGTCAAGGAAAATATTGAGTATGATATTTACATCCGGGATGCAGACAAAAAATCATGGTATGACGAGTATTACAGCATCATTCTTGAGGTCATAATGCGTAAGGCTGATAAGAGCTACATTGCCGGAAATGAGTGGTCGCAGAATTTTGTAAGGGCAAGATTTTTAAAAATAACATCATCTGACATGTTTTACGTGCATGACAGGATGCAGCATACGGTATCTGACATAAAAAATATAAAGGCATACCTTATCGCAGCATTGTTTAATGCACCGACAACGAATACGGCTTACTGGCAGAGCCGTGTGAATCACGACATGTATTCAGACAGCCATTCGGATTGATGTGGCACGAAAACGGAAAATGTTGTAGAATGGAGACAGAGAATTTATGATTGATGTTAAAAGTTTGTCTGAATCAGAGTATATGTTTATATTCCGTGTACAGGTGGTGTTGATTGTTTTTTTAGTATTAAGATTAGGGAGGCTGACATTTTATATAATACGGAAAGATGAAAAGAGTATACAGCATATATTAGGAAGTTTTTTTCAGTTTTTATTTCCATTTATAATGTTTATTTCACAAATGTTTCATTATAAAGTAGTATCAAATGTATTACTGTTTGCTGTTTTATTAAGTGTGGTAGTACAGTTAACGTTTTATAAGCAGTAATAGTTATGTAAATACATATAAAATATATGCTGCAAAGGCTTACTGGATTGAAAAATATAACAATGGTAAAGATATTACGCAGGATATGATGTGTGATGATAAAATAAATAACATATAAAATGTGACGGATTCCGTCACATTGAAAGGAACGGCATGATATACACAATAGAGCAGATTAAAAATAAAAGCAAAGAAGTGTTTGATAAACAGGATTTTGTAAAAGAAGCATATTTATTTGGGTCATATGCAAGAGGAGAGGCTACGGAAAAAAGTGATATTGATTTTATGATTGTATTAAACAGGGCTGTCGGAATGGAATTTTTCGGGCTTTATCATTTCCTGCAGAAAGAATTCCAAAAAGATGTTGATGTTTTAACAGAGAAAGAGGCATATGATATTATGCCTGAAAGCATCGAAAGGGATAAGGTAAAAATATATGGGGATGAATAATAAGACAAGACTGATGTTCAATCTTGCATATATATATTCTTATATAGAAGATATTCAGGGCATTTGTGATGAAGAAGATTATAATTATCCTGTATTATTTACGGATAAGAAAAGTCAGTATGCAATAAATATGTGCCTTGTTCAGATTGGTGAACACTGTGCACAGATTCGTGATATTGACAGGAAATTTTATGAAAATAATGAGTTACGGTTATATCAGATAAAGGGTATGCGTGACAGAATTGTTCACTCATATGGAAAAATAGACTATGAAATAATAAAAAATTCAGTAGAAAATGATATTCCTCTGCTTAAAGAAAAAATAGAGAATATGGTTGATTGTGATGTACTGGAAAATCCGTATATTTTATATGAAACAGAATATGATGATTATGTTGATGAAAAATACAATTATCCGGAGGAAGAATATACGCCAAGACTCTAGAACGGAGGTGAGAAAGTGTATGTGCAGATTGAAAAAATTTATAATAGGTGAGAATAAGAAAAAAAGTGAATTTGAACAGTATAAAAAGCTGTATAGTAAATATCTTAACATGGACAAACAGAAGTTTGATTTTGAATATATAAAATTAAAAACGGAATACGAGCATAAAAAGAATGTAATGGTGGTATTTATTGTAGCTGTTGTTCTTAGTGTTATAACCGGAATCTGGAACAGATTTTTTGAATTTATGCAGACAGTATTTACTTATTCGTCAAAAAACGGTCAGATAGATGAAACAATAATAATTATGAGTTTTGTTATTTGTGCAGCTGTTGCTGTATTTGCAACAATTATTATTTTGTGTATAATATATATGAATGGCAGATATATTAACGATTTACGAAAACGCATTATGATTTTGGATGAGATAAGAGATAAGAGATGAAATGGAATTATTATTTAAAATATTTGTGGTATAAGATTTTGTATATTATATTCGCAGTAATATATTTGATGCAGCTTAATATTCTTAACAAAAAATTGTTATCTTACGGTTTTAAATCATCGTTTGAACTTCTTGCTTATGACCAGTATAAACCGATAGTATATTTCATTTTGGCATTAGGCATGTCTGCTGTTGGTGTTATTTTAATTATAAGGGAATTTATAAGGTGGAAAAGGACAGATATATTTAGTGAAGAAATTGACATTCCGGATATTATAATATCTGTAGTATTTATTGTTGTAACCATAATAATTATAATTTTAATCATTAAATTTATATCAATACCAATCCTTAGGGCGATATTGGCAGCTTTATGTGTGGCAAGCGGAATTATTATTGCCCAGACAAATTAAACACAGCAGAAATGACAAGCGTTCAGTTCTGCTGTGTTTAGTGCTTCAATTATTTAATTTTTACTATATAAATTAAATTTTTGAA
>OHUK01000573.1_pt1 | contig 19597 bp, 9 predicted proteins | sample 1579201 | NCBI WGS metagenome assembly OHUK01 (sample SAMEA3879528, study PRJEB24766) | human gut metagenome | biome: human-associated habitat; feature: feces | place: USA | collected 1985/1987 | reverse complement strand
AACGATGCCAAGTTCGCCAAGGCTGCACACGCCCTCTGCGCACAGAAGAACACTGCCAAGACCCCGGTACTGACAACTACCGGCGAGCGTGACGCGACCACCGGCCGTATCAAGATGACCGCCAAGGACGTGCTCGCGATGAAGGCAGCCCTCGACAAGTTGGGTGTTCCGACCACGAACCGCCGCCTCGTATTGTGTACCGACCACGTGAATGACCTCTTGGAGACCGACCAGCGTTTCAAGGAGCAGTACAACATCGACCGCAACACCGGCAAGGTGGGCAAGCTCTACGGATTCGACATCTACGAGTATGCCAACACCCCGTACTTCTCAGCCAAAGGCGAGAAAAAGGCAGTCGGCGACAAGGGAGAGACAGCCGGTGACTTCCACTGCTCATTCGCATTCTACACACAGCGTGTGTTCAAGGCTACCGGCTCCACCAAGATGTACTGGAGCGCAGCCGAGAATGACCCCGAGTACCAGCGCAACAAGGTGAACTTCCGCCACTACTTCATCTGCATGTTCAAGAAGGCAGACGCAGGTGTTGTAATGACCAGCGGATATAAAGCTGAAGCGTAATGGCGAGAATGAAGTATTTGGTCCTACACTGCACAGCCACCCCTGAAGGCCGTGAGGTAACCTCTAAAGAGATACGCCACTGGCACACCGACCCGGTAAGCAAGGGTGGGCGTGGCTGGAAGCAGGTAGGCTATACCGACCTGATACACTTGGACGGCAAGGTGGAACGTCTTGTCGATAACAACGAAGATGCGGAGGTCGATCCGTGGGAAGTGACCAATGGTGCCAGGGGTTACAACAGTGTGAGCCGTCATGTGGTGTATGCCGGTGGCTGCACCAAGGATATGAAGCACCCCAAGGACACGCGCACCCCTGCGCAGCTGAAGGCGATGACCGACTATGTGCGGAACTTCCATCAGCGTTTTCCGCAGATCAAGATTGTAGGTCATTGCGACCTTCCGGGCGTAAATAAAGCCTGCCCAGCCTTCGATGTAGCCAAGTGGCTCAAGTCAATAGGAATATACCAACAGTAAAAATATGGATGGCATGAATATCAGCGAAGTCCTGAACGTCCTCCTTGGCGGAGGTCTGGTGGCTACCATTGTTGCAATATGCACGCTGCGGGCTACCATAAGGAAAGCGAAAGCGGAATCGATGAAGGCAGAAGCCGATGCCGAGACGGTGCGTATGGACAACGCCGAGCATGCCACTCGTATCTTGGTAGAGAACATCGTGAAACCATTGAAGGAAGAACTCAATGAGACAAGAAGATACCTCGAAGCCTCGAAGCGCGAGATGGCGCGTCTTAGGAAGGCTATCGACACTGCGAACAGTTGCAAGCATCATGATGACTGCCCTGTTCTTGTCGGGCTGCGCGACAAGCCGAAAAGCGAGCGTGGCAACGGAGGAAAGCGTGAAACAAGTATCCGCGGACACCCTCCAGAGCGAGGTTCGTCAGACATGGACGGAGACAGTACCGCAGGAGGAAGCCAAGCTGGAGATACCTCTGGCGGAACTGACTAACCTACCCGAAAAGGCAGAGTACCGAGCCAAGAACGGACGAGCCAGCGCAACCGTGCAGAACAAAGGTGGCACCATCGTTGTGTATGCCACTTGCGACAGTCTGCAACGCCAGTGCGAGTACTATGAACGCCAGATGGCGAGCTACAAGAAAGCATTGGAGCAGCAGAAGAATGAAGCCAAAACGGAAAAGGAACGCAGTTCCAATCCGTGGAAGATGCTTCTCATCGCCTTTATCGTCGGAGTGGCGACCGGCATAGTATTAACCATTACAACAAGAAAGATATGGCAAAAAGTGTTTTAGACGGAACCAATCTCATTCTGAGCGTCGGTGAAAAAGCGTTGGGCTTCTCCACTGGCTGTAAGGTGACAACCACAACGGAGACTGGTGAGCGCGTAACCAAGGAGGCAGCAAGCGGCAAGTGGAAAGAGAAGTTCGTGAAGAGTTTTTCCGAGAGCATTTCAGCCGAGGGCTGTGTCCTCACGGATGGCGACACCGAGACCCCGACCTACGATCAGTTGAAGGACATGCAACTCAATGGTGAACCCATAGACGGACGTTACAGTCTGCGCGATGGCGACCAGCGTACCGGCAAGACAACCGGTGGCTACAAAGGCAAGTACATCATCACCTCGCTGGAACTTGACGCACAGGCCGGTGACGATGCCAAATACAGCCTCCAGTTGGAAAACTGCGGCAAGGTTGAGAAAGTGGCCAATGGCCTTAGTGAAGCATCAAATCCGGAATAAGCTATGATAAAGATAACGTTGAAGGGGAAAGAATATCCCTGTGGCTTTGTCATGGGAGCGTTTCTCATGTTCAAGCGAGAGACGGGCAAGGATGTGAGCCAAATCAAGCAGGACGACCTTGAAGAACTGCTGATGCTGATGTGGTGCTGCGTGAAGTGCGCAAGCCAGGCGGAAGGCACCGAGTTCCCTCTGGACTTCGATACTTTCTGCAACAGCATTACACCAGACGTTCTCAATGATTGGAATGAGCAGGTGAGGCAGTCGGCTGAAAAAAAAAGGATGGGGAAAGTGTAGAAGACCCCGACATCGAACAGTTGCTCGGTATAGCGATGGGGTGCATTGGAATGAGTATGGATGACTTTTGCCGATGCACCCCTTCTGAGTTCTATGCAGCATGGAAAGCATGGAATGAGATGCAGCAAAGCCGTGATCGTGGCGAATGGGAACGTCTGCGCATGCAGTGCCTTTGCACGTTGCAGCCTTATTCAAAGAAAACGCTCGATGCCTCCGACATTATGTCATTTCCATGGGAGACGGAGCAGAAGTCGGAAAATGAAGTGAAGATGGACAAAGAAGACACCCTACGCAGATACAGGGAAGCAAAGGCGGCGGCAGGGTTGAAATAAACAATTATTTGCCTTTGAAGAATTTAATCAGGGCCGCGATTTTGGTAACGACATATAAGAATATGGGTAAACAAGCCACAAGACAAATAGCCACCGTCAGCACCGATGCGAAAGGGTGCTGCACGATAAGGTCGTGTATGGGTTTCAAGTTTACGCTCATAAGTTGTTCAAAAATGTATCCGCCACAAAGGTAAACAATAAAAATGAGAATATGGCAAAAGAGGTCAGTTTTATAATAAAAATCAACGACAACGGCAGTGCGAAGCGTGTTACTGCCGATGCCGAAGAACTCGGTCGGGTCATAAGGAGCGTGCAGGACGAGAGCGAGCGGCTGAAGAGCGACATCCTCACATGGTCGCAGGCATCGCAAGCGATTGATGTACTCCAGGACTCCATCAGTGATCTGCAAAGTGTCATGGCAGACCTTACCGCAGCCTACCAGGTGCAACTCGTGGCAGAGACCCAGTTGGAGACCATCATGCGGCAACGTATGAACAGCACCAACGAAGATATACAGAGCATCAAGGAATTTTGCTCCGCCCAGCAGGAAATGGGCGTAATCGGCGACGAGGTGCAGTTGAGCGGTGCCCAGCAGATGGCCACGTTCCTGAAGGAGAAGCAAAGCCTTGACACACTTATCCCCGCCATGAACAACCTCATCGCCCAGCAGAATGGACTGAACGCCACCAATCAGGATGCCGTGAGCATCGGCAACATGATGGGTAAGGCGATGCAGGGACAGGTGGAAGTGCTGCAGCGTGTCGGCATCACCTTTGACGAGACACAGAAACAGGTACTGCAGTTCGGTACGGAGAGTGAGCGTGCTGCCATGCTTGCCGAGGTCATTACGGCCAACGTTGGAAACATGAACGAGGAACTTGCCAAGACGGATGCCGGACGGCAGAAGCAACTGGAGAACACGTTGGGCGACATCAAGGAACAACTCGGCGGACTTGTGCAGGGGGCGATGCCGTTTGTTACCATAGCTGCGCAGACGATGATATGCGTTACAAGCGTCGGCAAGTTCGTAACCTCCCTGACAGCACTGAGTGCAGCTTTCTCCATATCTACAATCAAGGCAACGGCATTGGCCATACATGAGAAGATGGTGTCTATGGCGCAGAACATGTTGGCGGCAAGCGGATATACGGCAACGGCTGGCACGGCAGCCCTGACGGTGGCTGTAACGGCATTGTATGCAGCCTTGACCATGGGAATATCGGTTATAATCACTGGCATTATCACCCTGTTCAGTTCCATGGGCGACGAGGCGGAGGACGCTGCGCAGGACGTGGACATTCTGAAAGACAGTACTGACGCCTTCAGCAATGCCTCGTCCAATGCCAAGGCGGAAATCGACATGGAGGTAAGTTCGCTCGCCTCGCTTATCAACAGCCACAAGAATGCCACGAAGAAGGTGGACGAGTTGAACAAAAAGTACGGCGAGAGTTTCGGTTATCACCGTACCGCGGCGGAATGGTATGACACGCTCATCGCCAAGAGCAAGGTGTATTGCGAGCAGATAGGCTATGAGGCACAGGCGAAAGTATTGGCTTCCCAAATTGCTGCCAAGCAACTTGAAAAGGAAAGCAAGGAAAGTGAGCGTTATCAGCTCGGTCAGCAGTATTGGGACGGCAACGGCAACATACACTACAACTATGAGAACGCAGCTGGCGGAAAGGACTACTATGACCAACTTGGTGGGCAGATAAACAAACTCACTGGCGAAATCAGCATTTTGCAAAAGCAGTATGATTCCGCCATAGACCACATGGTGAGTGCCCAAAAGAAACTGGATGCGTCAAGGAAGTCTGTAGATTTGTCGCGCAAGGACTTGAAAGATGTTTCAGACCAAGATCTGACGGATAATATCACCCAACTTGAAAACGAGTTGAAGAACACCTCGCGCAGCAATGAGGCAGAGCGCACAAGGCTGAATAAAGAAATCGGCAGACTGAAGGCGGAGCAGAAAAAGCGAGAGGATAATGACAAGAAACAGCAAGGTATCAGCACAACTAAAACGACACCGAAGAAAACCACAACGACATCAAAGGTAACGGCGGACGATACTCCAATAACTGACCCGAAAACACTTGAAGATGTAGGCAAGAACATTTCCATTTATGAGGCTCGGCTGAAGAAGACGAACAAGGAGGACACCGAGAAGATAAAGCTTCTCACGGAACTCATCAACAAATACAAGGCACTTCAGAGAACCATACAGGAGGAGATAGACGCTGCCGACCACACGGTGTCGCTCGACACACTTGAAGGAATTGATGCCGAGATACAGTTCCAGCAACAGCTGCGACGCAAGACTTCAAAGGAGAACCTTGCACAGATAGACAAGGAGATAAAGCGTTTGAACGACCTTAAAACGGCATTCGAGGACAGTTCGCACGCAGCACTTGCCACAGACCAGATACATACCTACGAACAACTTGACAACGAGTTGGCCTTCTATCAAAAGAAACTGAAGACCGCTACCGCCACAGAGCGCATCGAGATACAGAAGCAAATCAAGGAACTTGAAAGGCTTCGTGGTAAGTGGGACGATGTGCTTTATGCAATGGATAAACCTGCAGCCATCGGCAGTTTAAACTCGATGGAGGAACTCGACAAGGCCATTTCCTATTATAGCGAGCGGCAGCGTAAGGCTACGGGTGCGGAGGTGGAGAATATCCAACGTACCATCAATGCACTGCAAACCAAACGTGATGCAATGAATCGTATGACGGAACTTCCAGCCATGCAACAGGAAACTGCTGACCTTGACGGAATGAGCGGGAAGAAACTGAGAATGGAATTGGAACTCATTGGAATTGAAGGCATCAAGGATAAAATACGGTCGTTACAGAAGATGCTTGATGATACCAAGAATCCGCTTGGTGATGAACAACGCAAGGAAGTAACAAAACTTATTCAGACATGGGGCAACTATGAGAAAGTTCTGAAGAAGAGCAGCGTCAAATTCAGCGATGCGTGGGCTGGTATAAAAGGCATTGGCGGTGGTGTCGAAGGTATTACCGAAGCGTTGAAAGGAAACGGCAATGCCTGGCAGACCATCACGGGCATAGTGGATGGAGCCATACAGATATACGAGGGTGTCAATAGTGTCATATCAATCATAGATGCCCTGACCGCTGCAACAGGAATTTCCAATACAGTAACAACAGCAAGTGGAGTGGCAGCGACTACAGCTGCTACGGCAAAAGTAGCGGCAGCCCCTGAAGAGGTGGCGGCATCGGTAGCTACGATGGCGGCAGTAAAGGCAGAGGCTATGGCATACCGTGAGTTGGCAGCCTCGGAGTTTATGGCGGCACACGCTTACATCCCGTTTGCAGGTGCCGGCATCGCAGCCGGATTTATCGGCATGATGCAGGGACTTGTGGCATCGGTGGCCGTTACCCCATTTGCCAACGGCGGTATCGTGTACGGACCGACCTTGGCGCTGATGGGCGAGTATGCCGGGGCAAAGAGCAACCCTGAGGTGATAGCACCGCTGAACAAACTGAAGTCGCTTATCGGCAATAATGGCAGCGGAGGTGGCGGTATCTATGAACTGAAGGTGAAAGGCCGCGACCTTGTGGCAGTGCTTGCCAACGAGACGAGAATAAACAGAAAGGGAACGAACATCAAAATATAAGGAGCATGTATCTACACGGACACTTTTACAACCAGAAGAACGAGCGCATCGAGGTGCATATTCTGACAAAGGGCGACCGCACAAAAGAGGTGGTCATCGGTGAGGATGGAGGCGAGTTGTCGTTCACGGATGATCCTGTGGAACTGACAAGCGAGGTGAATGACACCTTCGACCATCTGCTCTGCCAACAAGCCAAGGTACGGCTGCTGACAAGGAACTTTGTGCCCGACTTTTTCTGCGCCTCGTGCCTTGACGCTGTGGTGAACATCTACCGCGAGGACAAATGCCTCTTTGCCGGTTACATAGAACCGCAGTCATACTCGCAAGGCTATAACGAGGAATATGACGAGATAGAACTGAGCTGCATCGATGCGCTGATAGCCCTGCAATACTCGAAGTACCGCGACGTGGGTGCGCTGGGCGTGCTCTACAATGTGGTGAAGGCGGAGGCGGAACAGCGCACGTTCTTAGAGATGCTAAAGGAGATAATGGGTGGTGTGACGGCAGGTCTTGACATCGTGGGCGGAAACGCCGTGCGCTACCTGTATGACGGGAGCAAGGCGGTGGACGACCTGACGGGCAACCGCTACGCCATATTCGGGCAGCTGACCATCAACGAACTGCTGTTCCTTGGCGACGAGGAGGACGACGTGTGGCAGCAGGACGAGGTGCTGGAGGAGATGCTGAAGTACTTGAACCTGCACATCGTGCAGGAGGGCTTCACCTTTTATATATACTCATGGGAGAGCGTGAAGGGTGGTGAGCGCATCTACTGGCGCGACCTGCTGACGGGAGTGAGCGTTACGACGGCACGGCAGACGACGGACATACGGACGGGCATCGTAACTGACACTGACACGACGATCAGCGTGGGCGAGGTGTACAACAGACTGCTGCTGACGGCGAAGGTGGAGAGCGTGGAGAGCGTGATAGAGAGTCCGCTGGACGACGACCTGCTGAAAAGCCCCTACAAGAACTATCAGAAATACATGACGGAATACAGCAGCGACGGCGAGGGCAAGAAAGCCATCAATGCCTTTGATGCGATGACGCACGGGCAGGAAACGAGCTATGACGGGGGCTGCGTGACGGACTGGTATGTGCAGATGAAGAACAACAGCGAGTGGCTGTTTCCGAACATGGGGAGCGGCAACGTGATGGAGGAGCTGTGCAGCGAGGGACGGAACCAGCAAGCCCTGCCGAACCTGCTTGCGAAGCAGCCGGGCGCGGCCATCATCGCCCTGGGCAAGGTGGAGAAGAAAACGGACGGGAAGGACAACTCGCTGACACCGAAGGTGGAGATGACGAACTACCTGGTGGTGAGCGTGAACGGCAACGGTGACGACAAGGAGGCGACGACCTACCCGAATGCCGACTCGCTGAAGGCAGGCGTGCCGAGAGCCGTATATAACGGCAGCATGACTGGCGGCGTGTTCTCGCCTACTGACGAGGGGACGACCAACTACATCGTGCTGAGCGGAAAGCTGGTGCTGAACCCAGTGATGGGACTGACGGACACGTACAAGAACATATACAACTACACGGGCGGTCCATTCCAGATTATTTGGCCTGGCATCCAACAATGGAGCGGCGTGACCGTGCCGAGCCGCAACAACGGGGACGGACGATACTACACGCAACAGTGGTGGCAGGCGGATCAGCCTAACGAAGAGGTGGCGTGGGATGTGGCGACGGAGCACGGCTTCGTGCCGTTCACTGACACGGGACCACAGCTGTACGAGTTCAAGTACAGCGCCATCGGCGACGGAAGCGACCACATATCGAAGGTGGGCGTATTGGCTTGCATGCTGATAATAGGCGACAAGTGTGTGGTGGAAAAGGGCACGGAGGGACAGGTGACGGACTTCGAGTGGCGAAAGTACAAGACGCTGGAGGAGTGCCAGGACGAGGACGAATACTACCAGCAGTGCTTCACCATCGGCTTCGACCCGAAGATCGGCGACAAGATAGTGGGTACGAAGTTTGACCTGCAGAACAATGTGAGCTACGAATTAGGCATCGACGCAGAAGGCATCGCCATCCCTATAAAGAAGGGTGACAAGGTGAGCGGACGAGTGCGATTTATGATACTCGGCCCGGTGAACGCCGTGTGGGACGTGGTGACACGGCGGCACAAGACGTGGTTCAGACACACGAAATGGAACAGCACGACGATACCGCTGCTGGCACACGTGAGCAGCATCATGGTGGAGCAGTTCGAGGTGAAGATATACAGCGACAACGGTCTGGTGAACAACACGGGGGACAACGACCTGGTGTACATGAGCGACACGAAGGAGAGTTTCGTGAACGTGAAGGACGACATCGAAATGAAGATAAACTCTGCGCTGACGGCGGCGGAGTGCCAGGCGCTGGACGTGACGGACAGCGTGAAGATGAGCACGCCGGTGAACACGCTGACGGGCGAGGGGCTGCTGACGATATACGACCACAACCGTGGCGAGAGCGCAAAGGCGGAGCAGTTGTATGTGGACTCCTACTACAAGGAGTGGCACGCGCCAAGGGTGGTGATGACGCAGAAGCTGACGGACACGGACGGCGGCATCGTGAGCCTGTTTGCCCACTACCGCCACCCGATGATGGGCAAGACCTTCTTCGTGCAGGGCATCAGCCGTAATCTGACGGAGGGATATGCAGAAATGACACTAAAGGAGATAGAGCAATGATAGACATCAAGGTAATAAAGAAGCCGAAGAACGAGGGCAGCACCTCGGCACTGCGGACCGGGGGCACAGCCTACGGTGGCATGGCGGTGAAGGAGGCTGCGCACGCAGCCAAGGCGGACATCGCAGAACTGGCGAAGGAAGCCACCCATGCCAAAGAGAGCGACCACACGTTAGCAGCTGACCATGCGAAAGAGGCCGACCACGCCACGGACGCTGACGAGGCGAAGCACGCACTGGAGGCAGACCACGCGAAGGAAGCCGACAATGCCGACCAATGGGACTACCGACAGTTTGACGACTGGCTGGACCAGCCTGTGAGGAAAAAGGACGGTGTGGCCTTCGGGAGCGTAACGTCGGACAGCATACGGAGCGCGGGGCAGTTTGTGGACGGACTGCTGGGCGCAGGGTTCCATCTGTGGAAAGGCGAGGACGGATGCACCTATCTGACGATAGATAAACTGACGGTGAGGCAGACGATGGCGGTGATGGAACTGCTGATCGAGAAGGTGCGGAGCGTTGGCGGCCAAATATGCGTGAGCGCGGCCAACGGCAAGATAAAGACAGTGGAGGAGCAGGGCGACTACTACCTCATATGCTTTGAGCAGGAAAACATGTTCGTGGCGCACGACCTGGTACGCTGCCAGACGTTCACGGGCAAAGACATGCGGAGCTACTGGGTGGAGGTGGCGGACGTGACGGCGGACGGCATTGTGGTGGCGAAAGAGGAGTTTGACGGTGTGGAACCCAAGGAGGGCGACGAGTGCGTGCTGATGGGCAACACGACGAACACCGACCGCCAGAACATGGTGCTCATATCCGCCACAGAGGACGGACAGCCGAGGGTGGACGTGATGGATGGTGTGAACGGCAAGACCTTTGACAACTGCCTACGGGCACGACTCGGCAACCTGGACGGCATCAAGGATGACAAGTTCCCGGCAGACCGCCAGCCGAATGGCAACGGTCTGTATGCGGACAACGCCTTTCTGAAAGGCACATTTGTACTGGAAACCGGTGAGGACGTGAAAACCCGCTTCGAGATAACGGAAGGGAAGGTGCAGAGCGCGATAGACAGCGTGCGGAATGACTTTCTGAGCGAGAAAGGCTACCTGAACAACCCCACGTTTGCGAGCGGACTGGAGAAATGGAACTCGGAGAACGAGACGGTGTTCTTCCTGGTGGGCAACAAGTGGGTGTGGACCAACGGCTCTGCACTCTCGAAGAAAGGCGACGGGGCAAGCGTCGTTACGGACATGGGGCGCAAGGTGGTACGCATCCGCAACAAGTACATCATGCAGAAACACGGCAACCTGCGCTTTGTGCCGACTTTCCCGACCAATGGCGAGGGACAGAAGGAGCCCCTGCCGGTGTACCTGAGTTTCTTCTACCGCTGCGCGAAGGGTGGCACGCTGAAGATAGGGTTCGAGAACGTGGACAAGACTGGGTTCGCTGACTTCGACAGCATGGAGGTTAGCGAGCAGATAGCGGCGACGGACGGCTATGTGCAGTACACATGCAGCGGAGCGTGGAACGGTACGGGCGACTTCAACTTGTCGTTTGACGGAGACATCTACTTGTATATGCTGGTGCTGAGCACTGACAAGATAGAAGCACTGACCTACAAGTACAAGACGCTGTTCGAGCAGTCAGAGCGACTGGTGAAAATTTCGGCAGCCGTATATGACAAGGACGAGCGGGCGCTGCAGGAAACAGGACTGATGATACAGCCCGAAGGCACGGGCATCTATATAAAGGACGTGAACGGCAAGCTGGCGCTGATAGGCGTAGGCGTGGAAGAAACGGATGCAGAAGGCAACAAGAAAACCGTGATAAAACTGACGGCGGACAACATAAAGTTGGAGGGACTGGTAACGGCAAACGGCTACTTCAAGGTAAAGGAGGACGGAAGCATCGAAGCCGTGAACGGCACGTTCCGTGGCAATGTATATGCCGAGGGTGGCACGATAGGCGGATTCAGTATCGGCAATAGGCATATCGGCGGTGCGGACGTAACCTACAACGATGACGGAACCATCGAGGTGAAGGACACGGAGAATGGTCTGTTCCTATATGATGACATGATAGGGTTCAACGACAAGGATCGGCAAGCCATCATCGGAACGTGGAACAGTTTGGGACAGCCTATGTTGTGCCGACTGGTGGACACGGCTACGGAATATGGGTTTGATGTGGGGCTGTTGCCGAAATACGGCATCGTGTTCAACATCGCCAACTCGGTGAGCGGAAACTTCGCCTTTGCTGGCAGAGGGTCGGGCGTGCTGAACGGAACGATGGACGGCTACGCCTACAAGAAGATAGTCCTTGACAAGGCGAACACGGTATTTGTCGGCTACATGGATTTGCAGAAAGCAAACCGCTTTCTCGTGAAGGCGACGCAAGGCTCTACGGTGGTAGCCCTACCGAAGATAGAGCAGGCGCGGGATGCACTTGCTATCGGCGAGAGTACGCCGTTCTGCATGAGAGTAACCATCATTGCCGACCTTGGATCGAGCAACTACAAGGTGTGTGGACGCTATAGCCAGCAGGACAGCAAAAAGGAATATCCTTGGAACACCGAGGAACTGCCAGTGATGGTACATTGGGATGGCGAACACTACGAGACTCTGGATATGGGCAAGGGTGATACGCTTGAGGTGCTACTGGTGTATGACCCAGACAGCACCGAGACGCTGAACGGCTGGCCTACGAAATATACGGCAAGAATCATCAATAAACAATCATAACAAAAAAATATACGACTATGGCACTGACAGAAGAAGAGAAAAAGGAACTGGTCCAGGATGTGGTGAACCAGATAAAGACTGACAGCCAGAGTGTGGACGAACTGGAAACGGTAAGCACGCTGGACGGTGTGGTGAGCCTCCCGGCCATGAGAGGCGAGACGGTGGTGAGCGCTCCGCTGAAACTGCTGTCGAAACCTGCGGAGGATGCAGCAGCTGTCGCCAAGGCTTCTGCTGCTGTGGCTGACGCATCGGCAAAGAAAGCAGATACGGCAACAGCAACAGCGAAGGCTGCGGCCCAAACCGCCAACGATGCGGCAAGCAAGGCCACGGATGCCGCCCAGAAGACCAACGCAGCTGTGGCAAAGGCAGAGAGCGTGGAGTCGAGGTACAAGGACACGGCACTGGCTGCAAGGAACGGCGCGACAGCACGGTTTGACGGGCTGGTGGAAGGCGTGGAGATACGACTTGTATCATACCCCCAGATAGACGGTGTGTACTATGACACGGTGAACAAATCCTTCTGCGGGAAGAATGGTAACATATACTGCAATAACTGGCCTGGCGCAGACATGTACATGAACGATGTGCGCACGGAAGTACTGAAGGACAAGGCGTATGTGTGCGGCGGCGTGGTGTATGTGTGGAGCGATGAGGAAGAGAACCTGGTGGAGATAAGCGGAAGCGGCGGTGGCAACACCTATAACGTGACGGAGCAGGTTCCGCTGGAGAGCGGATACTATACGCTTGAGACCGCCATAGTAGCCGTGGATGGAAAGGCACGTGCGAAGGGACGCTGCATCACCTACGAGACGGCACAGGGCAAATGGGAGACCAAGCAGTTCAAGGGCACGAACATAGAGAGCTGGGAGCAGGCGGCAAGCTGGGAGGACTTTGGCGGCGACGGCACGGTGAAGAGCGTGACGCTGAACGGCAAGAAGCTGGAGCCTGGCGAGGACGGCAACGTCGTCATCACCATCAGCGAGACTGAGGTGGACGAGAGCCTGAACGTAAGTTCGACGAACCCGGTGCAGAACGCTGCTGTGACGGCGAAGCTGATGGAGATAGAGGCGAGCACCGTCTTGGGCATGAACGCCGAACTGAGTGACGACGGAAGCAGCGTGCGCCTGGCACTGACCAACAAGAGCGGTGCGGAGATAGCGTCTGCGGACATTCCGGCAGGAAGCGGCGGTGGAGGCGGTGACGCTTCGACCACGAAAATCGTGCTGGATGCAGCCGTCAGCAAGACCATCATCAAGGAAGGTGACAGCGCGATGCTGACATGGACGTATGACCACCAGTACAGCAGCGGTGACGAGAAAGGCACATCCACGGGCCAGAAGGCAACTGTCAGCATTGAGATGAAGAGGGGCGCGACCGTGATGTATGCAGACACGCAGCATGATGTGAGCAAGGGAACCTATACCCTGGATCTGACGAAATACCTGCTGCTCGGCACGACAGACATCTATGTGAGGGCTACCACAACCGACCCGACCACCGGAAAGACACAGACGAGGCAGAGCTATGTGAGCGTGAAGGCTGTGACCCTTGCGCTGAGCAGCAGCTTCAACATAGCCGAGTGTGTCGCCAAGGGCGGCTACGGCGTGAGCGAGGCGGTGAGCATCCCCTTTGCGGTGAGCGGAAGCGGCGACAAAACCGTGACGCTGTATCTGGACGGACACCAGTGGGACTCGCAGACGGTGAAGAGAAGCGGCACGACGAACGGCAGTTTCTCCTTGTCGATGTCGGGAGTGAGCATCGGCCGGCACACGGTGCAGATCGTCGCCGAGATGGAGGCGAGCTCGGAGCTGACGCTGAAGAGTGAGAGCATCTACTTTGACATTCTGAAGGCCGGACAGAACGCCCCGTATATCGGCACGAAGCTGACCTTCGGTGACGGACGCATTTTTGCGGACGACCATCTGACCCCGACTATTGAAACCGGACAGTATGAGCAGGTGAGATTTGACTTTGTGGCGTATGACCCGACAACGACCCCGGCGACCGTGGGTGTGTGGCGAGACGGCATTCATACGCAGACGGTGAGCGTCCCGAGGACGACGCAGGTATATACAAACCGTTTCCTGGAGCAGGGCGACGTGGCGATGGTGCTGAAGTGCGGCACTACGGAATACAAGCTGAACGTGAAGGTGACGGAGAGTGGCATTGACCTGAGCGAGGCGACTGCCGGACTTGTGCTGAAACTGACGGCAGCCGGCAGAAGCAATGCCGAGAGCGAGCCTGCTGAATGGCGTTATAACGACGTTCAAACGGCGTTTGAAGGCTTTGACTGGCAGAGCAACGGCTGGACGGGAGACGCGCTGAAACTGACGAACGGGGCAAACATCGAGATAGGTTACAAGCCATTTGCCAATGACGCCACCACGACAGGTGCGACCTACGAGATGGAACTGACCTGCACGAACGTGACCGACCGCAGGGGTACGGTTGTGGACTGCATGACCGGCGGCGTGGGCTTCAGACTGACGACGCAGGAGGCTCTGATGCGGACGGGCGCAGGTTCGGAAGTAGGCACTAAGTTCGCAAGCGGTATGACACTGAAGATAGCCTTCGTGGTGCAGGAGAAAAAGGCGGCCAGACTGATGACGCTGTATGTGAACGGCATCCTATGCGGTGCGAAGCAGTATGCCTCGACGGATTCGCTGCTCCAGGCAGAACCGATGAACATCAGGATCACGAGCGAGAGCGCGGACGTGGAGGTGCGTAACCTGCGCGTGTATAACCGTGCCTTGGGCGATGATGAGGAACTGGCGAACTACATGGTGGACCGCCCGACGAGCGACGAGATGGTGGTGCTGTTCGAGAAGAACCAGGTGATGGACGACGAGGGCACTGATGTCGATATAGACAAACTGCGTGCGATGGGCAAGAGCGTGATGAGGATCGTGGGTGACGTGAACCTTGTGAACCAGACGAACAACAAGAAGTTTGAGGTTCCGGTGGACATCTACTTCTACTCTGCCTACGGTAAGGAGTATGACTTCATCATCTACCAGTGCGGACTGAGAATACAAGGCACCTCATCGACGACCTACCCGAGAAAGAACTACCGCATCTACTTCAGCCGCTCGACGAAGTACGGTACGAAGCTGTATGTGAACGGTGTGGAGGTAGCGGACTTCAAATATTCGTTCAAGCCAGGTGCAAGACCGATAGACATATTCTGTCTGAAGGCGGACTTCTCGGATTCTTCATCTACGCACAATACGGGTGCGGTGAGAGTGGTGAACGACATCTGGAAGAGATGCGGCTGGCTGACTCCGCCACAAATGGCCTACAAGGGCAACTATGATGTGAGAATCGGCGTGGACGGTTTCCCGATAGATTTGTTCTACGACAACAACGGCACGGGTGAGAACGTGTATCTTGGCAAGTACAACTTCAACAACGAAAAGAGCGGCAGCGGCATCATCTACGGCTTTGAGGGTATCGAGGGCTTCAATGACGAGGCTGCACTGAAGGGCGGGCGCAACAAGTGTATCTGCCTGGAGTTCCTGAACAACTCGGAGACATTATGTCTGTTCGGTACGAGCAACATGGACACGTTTGACGACGCTCTGGAGTTCCGCTTCAAGGCCGACGACACATGGGCGACGGCGCATGAGGACGACAAGGCGGCAGTGAAGCGCCTTTGGGAGTGGATATACTCTTGCAAGGGCAACCCGACGAAATTGCTGAACGAATATGCGGAATACTTCGGCAACGACTCGCCATTTGCATGGTATCTGATAACGGATTACTTCATGGCTGTGGACAACCGCGCGAAGAACATGATGCTCGTGACGTGGGACGGCAAGATATGGTATTTCATCCCATACGACATGGACACGGTGTTCGGTGAGCGCAACGACTCGGTTCTGAAATACGACTACACGATAACGTGGGAGACGATGGACGAGAGCATCGGCTCGTATGCGTTTGCAGGACACGACTCCGTGCTGTGGGAACTTGTGAGAGGCTGCCCGGACAAACTGAGGGAGGTGGCAGACAAGCTGCGAAGCACGATGTCGCTGGAGTATGTGCTGAAGGTGTTCAATGAGGAAATGATGGGCAACTGGTGTGAGCGCATATACAACAAGGACGGCATCTACAAGTACATCAAACCGCTGACGGAGGGTGTGACGACGGCTGACGGCACTACGAGTTACTATGACTATCTCTATGCACTCCAGGGCAGCCGATATGCGCACCGCACCTATACCATCCAGAACCGGTTTGCATTGCTGGACAGCCAGTATGTGTGCGGTACATACAGAAAGGACAGTTTCGCAGCCTACTTCGGCTATAAGTTCGGAAGTGACAACCGGAAGATAAGAATCACGGCGAGCGAGCGGTATTTCTTCGGGTACGGCTATACGAGCGGTACTCCGCACCAGAGCGCAGTGCTTGCAGAGGACACGGGAAGTCAGGTGGAACTGACGCTTGACACGGACCTCATCGTGAATGACCCGCAATACATCTACGGTGCGAGCCGCATCATGGGACTTGACCTGACGGACGTTAGCCATGCCATACTCCAGACTCTGAACTTGAACAACTGTTCCGCCCTGCGGACGCTTGACGTGAGCTGCGGCCAGACCCAGACAACGCTGAACGCATTGCTGGTAAACGGCTGCCGAAATTTGCGTACTCTGAATATGACCGGCTTGAAGTCAGGCAGCTTCACCGGCATAGACTTGAGCAACAACACGAAGCTGGAGACACTGAAGGCAGGCAAGACAGCCCTGACCGGCGTGAACTTCGCACAGGGTGCTCCGCTGACGAGCGTGACGCTGCCTGCGACATTGCAGACGCTGGAGTTGCGCTATTTGGGCAAACTGAGGACAAGTGGCCTGACATTAGAGGGCACGGGCAATATCACACGCTTTGTGGTGGATAATTGTCCCGGCATAGACTGGCAGACATTGTATGCAAGATGTACCAATGTAAAGTATCTGCGCGTGACTGGTATCGACATGGATGGCGACGGCAGCCTGCTGACCTCGCTGATGGCGATTGGCGGCGTGGACGAGAACGGTGGCAACGTGGATACCTGCCGACTGGTGGGCACATACCGACTGACGCAATACAAGGCCGATGAAGAGTACGATGCACTGCAGCGGCACTTCCCCGAACTGAACATTGTACAGCCCGAATACACCATGCTGGAGAGCGACGAGAGTGTGGCAGACGATGCGAATATCTCCAATCTTGACAACGGAACGGGCTACAAGTACGGCAACGACTACAAGCCGAGCGGGCACATAGAGGCAATCTTCAAGAACCGCCACCGTGTGCTGGCGAAGGTGACAAAGAAGGCTACGACAAGAAATGTGAACATCGCCAATGTGGATACCGTGGTGAACAACCTTGACGGTGAGATGACATATTGCCCACTTGCAGACACGGACAGCAACAAGTATTATGATGGCACGGTTGCAAAGCTGGACGGCACGGAGGGCGACTGGATGATGTATGAGCCATTCTTCTGGAGCAAGGGTATCAACGACTTCCTGAACGGCAAGAACTACAGCTGCTACAGTTCAAGGGACAAGGACCACATGCCGACGGTGCCGAACGTGGACGTGCTTACGCTTGCGGACATCAAGGCACGTCAAGGCGGTTATACCAGCGGAAAGAAGATAATGAGCGGCAAGGACACCATCAAGAACTCCTACAGCACAGACAGCACCTATTCCGTATGTATGGTCGATGTCAGCGGTTACAAGAAAGTACGCTGGCCGAGTGTGCCAGGAACCAATCTCGTAGGCTCAATATTTGCTGATGCAAGCGGTAATGTGGTGAAAGACATCGTGGTTCCGACTCTGGGTAGCCGTTTCGAGGCCGGTATGTATCTTATATCAGATGTTCCGGAAGGTGCGACGGCATTGTATTTCTCCATTTTGAACACGGCAGAGTTCGATAAGGTAGTCCTCTCCAACAGTGAGAAGATAGAGGACATGGAGCCGGAGTGGTTCGCCAATGACGAGCACTTGTGCGCCGTTGTGGGCAGCTCGGTAGTCGGCAGCAAGTTGCGCTCTGCCATAACAGGCAACAGCACCACCGGCAGTATGTCATGGACGGACTTCCACTATTACAGCGTGCAGCGAGGCATGCAGCAGATAGACGCGCTGATGCACTTCCGTATTGCCAACTTGAGCTATGCCAAGTATGGGCGCAGGAATATGCAGGAACAGTGCGGTGCCGGCCAGCATTCCTATATGAGAACAACCGGCGGTACAGCGTCAAGAGGTATGCAGGACACCATTGGCTTTGAGGAGGCAAGCGGAATCAACCCGAATGTGACAAACAACACCTCCGATGCAGGCGTGCACCTGTATGCCTGGTATATAGAGAAAGACGAGTACGGAGCCACAAAGGTGACTCAGGTGAACAACATCTGCTGCATAGGTTACGAGGACATCTACGGAAACAAGTACGACATGATGGACGGTGTGGACTTGCCGAACACGAGCGGTAACGTCGGCAAGTGGCGTATCTGGCTACCTGACGGTACAACCCTTATGATAAAAGGTATGACCAACAGCGACTACTGGATAACCACTGTGGCACATGGCAAGCTGATGGCCGTGATACCTGTTGGAGCCATGAATGGCTCGTCCACCACCTACTATTCTGACAAGTACTGGTTCAGTTCGGCATCAGTCCGTGTGGTCTATCGCGGGTGCAGCGATGCGCACGCGAGTGCGAGTAACGATGCTTCGAATACGTATGCGGATATCGGCTCGCGTCTGGCCTTCCGCGGCCAAATCGTGAAGGCGCAAAGCGTGGTCGCATACAAGGCGTTGGACGAGGTAGCGTAACGCGAAGCGCGACAAAGCGGGAGCGAAGCGACAAAACGGAAAGAACGGGGTTCGGATAGTATCCGGACTCCGTTCTTTGGATATACGAATACCGGCGTAAGCCGGTCGAAAATATTTTGGGGTGGGGGAGTACCCCAGAGGTACATTTCGTTTTAAGAAATTATGCGGTTCGTTATGGAAAGGCGAAACGCTTCGTTTTGCGGATTATAATCTACCGTAGACCCGGTGTTCATTGAAGAAAAACTCGGTTCGCAGGAGTTTCCCGAAATTCTGAAATCCACTCCGGGTGTATATACCACAAAAGATGGTGGTGGTTATGGTGATGCGCAGACTCGTATCCGTGGTTTCTCCAGCGAGAACGTAGCCATGATGATTAACGGTGTGCCCATGAACGGTATGGAGAACCAGAAAGTGTACTGGTCCAACTGGGCAGGTCTGTCCGACGTAACTCGCAGCATGCAGGTACAGCGCGGTTTGGGTGCAGCCAAAGTATCTGTTCCGGCAGTAGGCGGTTCTATTAATATCATCACTAAGAGCACGGAAGCCAAGAGAGGCGGATTTGTGTCTTACGGCATGGGTAATGACGGCTACAGTAAAGTGATGTTCAGTGTCTCTTCCGGTCTGACAAAAGATGGTTGGGCCTTTACTTTATTGGGTGCCAGAGATAAACGCGACGGTTATATTCAAGGTACGGAATCCGAGGCCTACACTTGGTTCATGAGTATTGCAAAACGTATCAATGACAACCATCAACTTTCATTTACAGCTTTTGGAGCACCTC
>OHUK01000559.1_pt1 | contig 20026 bp, 11 predicted proteins | sample 1579201 | NCBI WGS metagenome assembly OHUK01 (sample SAMEA3879528, study PRJEB24766) | human gut metagenome | biome: human-associated habitat; feature: feces | place: USA | collected 1985/1987 | reverse complement strand
ATTTTTGAATCTGCGTAATATAAAACTTTACACATATACGGAGGAGACCACATGAGCAATCAGGTAATCATCAAGGACGCCGTCAAGCGCTACGGCGACTTCACCGCACTCAACGGCGTTTCGCTGGACATCCGCGAGGGCGAATTCTTCACGCTGCTCGGCCCGTCCGGCTGCGGCAAGACCACGACCCTGCGCATGATCGGCGGCTTTGAAACGCCGGATCAGGGCGACATCCTCTTTCTCGGTGAGCGCATCAACGACATTCCGCCGCACAAGCGCAACATCAACACCGTTTTCCAGCGCTACGCCCTCTTCCCCCACCTGAACGTGTTTGAAAACGTGGCGTTTCCGCTGCGCGAGCAGAAGCTGCCGCGCAACGAGATCGAGCAGAAGGTCAACGAGATGCTCGCGCTCGTCAAGCTCACGGGCTTCGAGCGCCGCAACGTCACGCGCCTGTCCGGCGGACAGCAGCAGCGCGTCGCCATTGCGCGCGCGCTCGTGAGCCGGCCGCGCGTGCTGCTGCTCGACGAGCCGCTCGCCGCGCTCGACCTGAAGCTGCGCAAGGACATGCAGCAGGAGCTCAAGAACATCCAGAAGGCCACCGGCATCACGTTCGTGTTCGTCACGCACGATCAGGAAGAAGCGCTGAGCATGTCCGACACGATCGTCGTCATGTCCGAGGGCAAGATCCAGCAGATCGGCACGCCGCTCGATATTTATAATGAGCCGCAGAATGCTTTCGTGGCGGATTTCATCGGCGAGAGCAACATTGTCGACGGCATTATGCGTCAGGACTTCCGCGTGACGTTCTCGGGCCATACGTTCACATGCGTGGACAAGGGCTTTGCCAAAAACAAGAACGTGGACGTCGTCATCCGCCCCGAGGATGTGGACATCGTGCCCATCGAAAAGGGCATGCTGCGCGGCACGGTCACGTCCGTCACGTTCATGGGCGTGCACTATGAGATCATCATCGACATCAACGGCTTCAAGTGGATGATCCAGACGACGGACTACGTCGACGAGGGCGCGGAGGTCGGCCTGTATATCGAGCCGGACGCCATCCACATCATGAAAAAGTCCGAGTATTCGGGCATGTACGGCGACTACTCCTCGTTCAGCAACGAGCTGGACGAGCTCTCGGACGCGGAAAGCGAGCCGGACGAATGAACAATCGCATCCATTCCGAAAACCGCCGCGCCTCGCTGGCGCATCGTCTGGCGCTCGCACCGTATTCCGTGTGGGCGGTCATCTTCGTGGCCGTGCCGCTCGTGTTCGTGGCCTACTATGCGTTCACGGACGAGAGCTTCCGGTTCACGACCGAAAACCTGACGAAGTTTTTCACCGCCGTGAGCACGATCACCGACGACAGCGGCGCTGCGCGCGAGGTGCACACGTACCTGCTCATCTTCTGGCGCTCGGTGAAGCTGGCCGTCATCTCCACGGCCATCTGCCTGCTCATGGGCTACCCCATCGCGTATATCATCGCCCGCGCCGCCCCGCGCACGCAGAAAACGATCATCACGCTCATCATGATCCCGATGTGGATGAACTTCCTCATCCGCACCTATGCGTGGATGACCATCCTGCAGGACTCTGGCCTGCTCAACATGCTCTTTTCCGCGCTGCACCTCGGCCAGGCGCACATCATCGGCACCGAGGGTGCCGTCGTCGTCGGCATGGTGTACGACTACTTCCCGTATATGATCCTGCCGATCTACTCGGTCATGGCCAAGATGGACACGCGCCTGATCGAGGCCGCGCGCGACCTCGGCTGCAACAGTCTCGGCGTGCTGCGGCGGGTCATCTTCCCGCTGAGCCTGCCGGGCGTCATGTCCGGCATCACGATGGTGCTCATCCCGTCGATCAGCACCTTTTATATCTCGCAGAAACTCGGCAACGGCAAGTTCTTCCTCATCGGCGACGCGATCGAGGGGCAGTACGTGGCCAATAACCTGCACTTTGCCGCCGCCATCGCCTTCATCCTCATGCTGATCCTGCTGGCCGCCATGGCCCTGATGAAGCGCGGCACGAACAAGCGCGTCTACGGAGGTGTGTGACATGAAACGAGCTGCTAAGATCTATACCGCCCTCATCTTCGTGTTCCTGTTCGCGCCGATCGTGATCCTGCTGGTATTCTCGTTCAACGAGGCCAAGAGCCTGTCGGTGTTCTCCGGCTTCTCATTAAAATGGTATCAGGAGCTGTTCCGCGACGGGGAAACGCTCAACGCGCTCAAAAACACGCTCATCCTCGCCGTGGTCGCATCGCTCGTGTCGACCGCAATGGGCACGGCTGCCGCCGTGGGCATGAACCGGATGCGCAACAAATATCTGCGCGCCGCGCTCGACACGGCGACCGACATCCCCATGATGAATCCGGACATCATCACCGGCATTTCGCTGATGCTCATGTTCGTGTTCTTCGGCCGTCTGCTCGGCGCGTCCACGAGTCTCGGCTTCTGGTCGATGCTCGCGGCGCACATCACGTTCTGCCTGCCGTATGTCATCATGCAGGTGCTGCCGAAGCTGCAGCAGATGGACCGCTCGCTGCCCGAGGCCGCGATGGATCTCGGCTGCACGCCGGTGCGTGCGTTTTTCCGCGTGGAAGTGCCGGAGATCCTGCCCGGCATCATCACCGGCATGATCATGGCCTTCACGCTCTCGCTCGATGACTTCGTCATCAGCTACTTCACGCAGGGCAGCGGCTTCCAGACGCTCCCGATCCGCATCTACAACATGACGAAAAAGACCGTCACGCCGAAAATGTACGCCCTGGCGACGATCATCTTCTTCGTCATTCTCGCGCTGCTGCTGCTGACGAACCTCGTCGACGAGGACGACACGCAGCGCATCCGCGACGCCCGCCGTGCCAAGCGCGCGGGCAAGCCCGCCCGCGCCAAGCGCAGCGGCAGCGGCCGCCGCCCCGTGCGCGCCGCCGTGGGCATCCTTACCGCCGCCGCGCTGCTCATCGCCGGCATCAGCATCTACAGCAGCCGGCAGGAGACGCGCGTGCTCAACGTCTACAACTGGGGCGAATATATCTCCGACGGCTCGGACGATTCGCTCGACACCATCGCCGCGTTCGAGGACTGGTACAAGGCGACCTACGGCGTGCCCGTCAAGGTCAACTATGACACCTATGCCAGCAACGAGGACATGTACGCCAAGCTCAAGAGCGGCGCCGTGAGCTACGACGTGGTCATCCCGTCGGACTACATGATCGCGCGCATGGAAGCCGAGGACATGCTCCTGCCGCTCAACTACGACAACATCCCGAACTATCAGTATATCTCCGAGGACTTCCGCGGCCTGTACTATGACCCCGACGACACCTACACCGTTCCGTACACCTACGGCATCGTGGGCGTGATCTACAACGCCAATGTCGTGGACGAGGCCGACACCGGCAGCTGGGATCTGATGTGGAACCCGAAATACGCCGGCAACATCCTGCAGTTCAACAACGCGCGCGACGCGCTCGGCACGGCCATGTACCGCGCCGGCATCGACGTCAACACGACCGACCACGCCGACTGGCAGCAGGCACTGCAGGCACTCGTCGACCAGCGCCCGCTCGTCAAGAGCTACGTCATGGATGAGATCTACAACATGATGGAGTCCGGCGAGGCCGCCGTGGCCGCCTACTACGCAGGCGACTACTTCACGATGTGCGACGCACAGGCCGACAACGTGGATCTGCAGTTTTACTACCCCGAGAACACGAACTACTTCATTGACGCCATGTGCATCCCGACAAGCTGCCGGGATCAGGAGCTGGCCGAGTGCTTCATCAACTTCATGCTCAGCCGCGAGGCCGCCGTGGCCAACGCCGAGTATATCTACTACGCCTCGCCGAACCGGCTCGTGTATGACGACCCGGAGTATATCGACGACATGGGCGAGGACACGATGGCCATCCTCTACCCCGACATCGGCTCGTTCCGCGATGCATACAACCGCAGCGCCTACCGCAACCTCGACCAGGACACGCTGACCTATGTCAACAGTCTCTGGGAGACGCTCAAGATCAACTGACCCCTCCGTCATGGGCAGACACCGGGCACGGTGCCTGCCCATTTTTCTGCCATTTTGGGGCTTGCCATCCGCGGGCGGATATGCTATACTCTTTCACCGGTTAGTTTACTTTAACTATAAACATTGGTTAGATGTATCTAACGAAATACCACATGACAACACGCCGCTTCCCTCCGCATCCCGGCGCGCTTGCATAGAAAGAGGATGTCATGGCAGAAGAAAACAAATTTCTGGAGATCGTGGACCTGAAAAAGGGCTACGGCAGCGGTGAGACCCGGCAGGAGGTCCTGCGTGGGATGACGTTTTCGGTCGCGCGCGGCGAGATCTGCGTCCTGCTCGGCCCTTCCGGCTCGGGCAAGTCCACCCTGCTGAACATCATCGGCGGGATAGACAGCGCCGACGCGGGCTTCATCTCCATCGGCGGCGACAAGCTCGAGGACATGGGCGAGAAAGCGCTCACGCAGTACCGCCGCAAGCACCTGGGCTACGTCTTTCAGCTCTATAACCTGATCGCCAACCTGAACGTCAAGGAGAACATCGAGGTCGGCGCCTATCTCTCGGACGCGCCGCTGGACATCGACGAGGACAACGTTGCGACCGTCATCACCGAGCGCGACATCACGAAGATGGCCGATCAGCTCGACCACTCGATGGGCTCCTACATGACCTATTTCCAGTACCTGTGCGTGCTGCTGTCGGCCGTACTGATCTACCTGCTGACCAAGCTCATCATGGAAAAGAACGAAAACGCCATCTCCATGGTGAAGATCCTCGGCTATGAAAACCGGGAGATCGCGCGGCTGTACCTGCTGTCGACGACGATCGTGCTCGTGCTCATCGACGCCGTCAGCGTCTGGCTCGGCGCCGCCGCCATGAAGCTGGCCTGGCGGGAGATCATGTTCTCCTACAGCGGCTGGTTCGCCTTCCACATGGAGCCGGCCGGATATGTCAAGATGTTCGTGTTCGTGCTCCTCGGCTACGCCATCGTGACGATCTTCGATTTCCGCCGCATCCGGAAGATCCCCATGGATGAAGCACTCAAGAGCGCGGAATAAGCGGCGGACACCGTCCGCAGTCCTCCTTCGGGAAAAAACAGCGCCCGGACAAACGCAGCTGCGTTTTCCCGGGCGTTTTTCTGCTGCATCGCAGCGGAAGCGGCCGCTAAGAAATTGTATATTTTTGCTCTTGCATCCGTGCCGCCTTTGGCATATCATAGGGCCTTGGAACTTTACCCATTTGTAAGAAAAGGTGAGAAGATCTATGCAGACAGCGACCAAGCCGCAGCATCTGGACATGCTCAACGGCCCGATCTGGAATAAACTCCCGCGCTATGCCCTGCCCGTCGCCGCGACCGGCATCCTCGGGCAGCTGTTCAACGCGGCCGACATCGCCGTCGTCGGCAATTTCACGGGCGATATGCGCACGGCCGCCGTGGCTGCCGTCGGCGCCAACAGCCCGGTCATCGGCCTGCTTTTGAATCTGTTCATCGGCATCGCACTCGGCGCGAACGTCGTCATCGCCAACGCCATCGGCCGCGGCGACCGCGAGACCGTGCACCGCGCCGTGCACACCTCCATCGTCACGGCGCTCATCGGCGGCGTGCTCGTGGCGGTCTTCGGCCAGTTCATCGCGGCCGGGCTCATGGGCCTGCTCAACGTGCCGGACGATGTGTACCCGCTCGCGCTCGCGTACCTGCGCATCTACCTGCTGGGCATGCCGGTCATTTTGCTCTACAACTTCGAGGCGGCCATCTTCCGCAGCGTCGGCGACACGAAGGTGCCGCTCATCGCGCTGACGGTCTCCGGCGTCCTGAACGTGATCCTCAACCTGTTTTTCGTCATCGTGCTCAAGATGAACGTCAACGGCGTCGCCATCGCAACGGTGCTCTCCAACGCGGTCAGTTCCGTGCTGCTGCTGCGCCGCCTGCTGCACGGCGATCTGGTGCGCGTGGAGCTGAAGCAGCTGCGCATCGACCCCGCCATCTTCCGCAAGATCATGCGCATCGGTCTGCCGGCCGGTATTCAGAGCGCGCTCTTCTCGGTGTCGAACATCATCATCCAGTCGGCCATCAACAGCCTCGGCACCGTCGTCATGGCCGCCTCGAGCGCCGCGTTCAACATCGAGATCATCGCCTATGACGTGCTCAACTCCTTCAGTCAGGCGTGCACGACCTTTGTCGGCCAGAACTACGGCGCCGGCAAGATCGACCGCTGCAAAAAAACCATGCTTCTGTCACTCGGCGAGGACATCATCGCCTCGGCCATCGCCATCGTGATCGTGCTGCTGACGGGCAAGTATCTGCTGGCCATTTTCAACAACGACCCGCAGGTCATCGAGATATGGAACCTTGTCTTCATGCAGTATAACCGCCGCGCAGACGGCTCGCTTGAGAAGCTGGCAATGAACGTCATAGACACCGGTATGGGCTTTGAGCGGCTTGTGCGCGCCCTCCAAGGCAAGCACTCCAACTACGACACGGACATCTTCCAGCCCATAATCCGCGAGATTGCGCGGCTCTCCGGCAAGGAATACGGACGCGACGAGCAGACCGACGTGGCCATGCGGGTTGTCGCCGACCACCTTCGCGCCGTGGCATTCTCCATCGCCGACGGGCAGTTGCCGGGCAATGCCAAGGCCGGCTACGTGATTCGCCGCATCCTCCGCCGCGCCGTGCGCTACGCATATACGTTCCTCGGGCAGAAAGAAGCATTCATGTACAAGCTCCTGCCGGTATTCATCTTCGAGATGGGGAAGGCCTATCCCGAACTCGAAGCACAGCGTGAGCTCATCGGTAGGGTAATGAAAGAAGAGGAAGACTCGTTCCTTCGCACACTCGACAAGGGCATCAACCTGCTCAACGGAGCCATGGACGAGCTCAAAGCCCACGGACTCAAGCAGCTCGACGGGGCCCAGGCGTTCCGCCTTTTCGACACTTACGGCTTCCCCCTCGACCTTACCGAGCTGATATGCCGTGAGAACGGCTACACCGTAGACGAGCGCCAGTTTGACGAAGAGATGCAAAAGCAAAAGGCACGCGCCCGCAACGCCGCCCAGGTGGAAAGCTCCGACTGGACCGAACTGCGCCAAGGCGAGCAGCAGTTTGTGGGCTACGACTACTCTGAACACGAGTGCCACATACTCCGCTACCGCCGTGTGACCCAGAAAAAGAGCACATACTATGAGCTCGTGCTTGACTTCACGCCCTTCTACGGGGAAATGGGAGGACAGGTAGGCGACACCGGTGTGCTTGTCAGCGAGTATGAGACGGTGGACATAACAGACACCAAGCGCGAGAACAACCAGAGCATACACATAGTGAAAGAGCTGCCCAAGCACCCCGAAGCCGACTTCATGGCATGCGTAGACACCGACAAGCGGGCTGCCAGCGCTGCCAACCACACAGCCACCCACCTGCTTGACTACGCGCTGAAACAGGTGCTCGGCGAGCACGTCGAGCAGAAAGGCTCGTATGTAAGCGCCGACACACTGCGCTTCGACTTCTCGCATTTCCAGAAGGTTACGGACGAAGAGCTCCGCCAAACGGAGCGTATCGTCAACGAGATGATACGCCAGGACCTGCCGCTCGACGAGCACCGCGACATGCCTTTGGCCGAAGCCAAGGAGATGGGGGCCGTGGCCCTGTTCGGAGAGAAGTACGGCGACAAGGTGCGCGTGGTGCGTTTCGGCCCCAGCTGCGAGTTCTGCGGCGGCATCCACGCCCATTCCACAGGCCGCATTGGCATGTTCAAGATAATCAGCGAGAGCTCTGTGGCAGCCGGTGTGCGCCGCATCGAGGCCAAGACCGGCCGTGAGTGCGAAGAGTTGATCTACGGCATAGAGGACACCCTGAAGGCCATCCGCTCGCTGTTCAACAACGCCAAAGACCTGAAAGGCGTGATTGGCAAGTACATCGAGGAGCACGACACGATGAGGAAAGAGATAGAAAGCTTCGAGGCACAGGCCGTGGAGCGTGCCAAGGACAGCCTTGTGGAGAAGGCGCGCACCATAAACGGCGTCAAGGTTATCACGGCCGTGATGCCCATCGACCCTGCCCGGGCCAAGGATCTCGTGTTCAAGATACGCCAGGCTGTGCCCGAAAACCTGCTTTGCGCCATCGGCACAGACGGCGGCGGCAAGCCAATGATAAGCGTGATGCTCAGCGACGACATGGTAAAAGACCACGGGCTGAATGCCGGCCAGATGGTTCGCGAGGCCGCAAAGCTGATTCAAGGCGGTGGCGGAGGCCAGCCTCACTATGCCACGGCGGGCGGCAAGAACCCCGACGGGCTTAGCGCCGCCATCGACAAGGTGGTGGAACTGGCCAACCTGTAGGCCATTGCAGCCTGCTGCCAACTACAAATAGCGGGAGCCCCGACATGCGCATTGCATGTCGGGGCTCCCCTTTTCTTTGCCGTGCCCACAGCCTATTTCTTTCGTGAAAACATGCTGCTAATGTCGCCTTTGCGCAGTTCCACCACCTCGCCGTATTTCTCGAGAGCCTTCATCTCGGCCTTGCCGATGTTGCCTACAACCAGGTAAACACGCACGGCCGGCCTTACCACATCGGAATAAAAGCCTTCGACATCGGATGCCACGGCTTTCTCAATCAACGGCACCCGCTGCCTTTCGGGATCGGAATCATATCCATACAGCCGTCGCCAGGCGATGTATTCACCGACGTCGCGCATCGACGGATATTCATTGTTTATAGAGTTGAGCAAGTTTCGGCGCGCCGTCTCGAAGCCGCTGAGGCGCAGCGGCATGTTGTCAAACAGGCTGTCGACGGTGGCCACGGCCGTGAGCACCTTGTCGGCCTGCGTGCCCGTGATGGTATGGAAAGCCGTCGGGGCGTCGCCAAACTTGGCCATCAACGGCAATGTAAGCCACCCGTAAGAGGAATATGCCAGCGAACGGAACTCGCGCATTTCCTGGAACAACACCGACGACATGCTTCCGCCGAAATATTCGGCCCACAATTGCTCTGTCACACGACGGGGCACGGTGGGCGACGGGGGCAACACAGTGTAGGTGCCCACATTGGCCTGCCGGGCACCAGGGGCATTGTAGACAAACACCATCGGCCTGTCGTATGCCTTCAGGGGCCTGTTGATGAAACGGCAGGGCACGTTGATGGCGTCGACGTCGATGCTGTTGCGCACGGCAAGGGCAACGCTGTCGGCCGCCATCGAACCACAATAGAGTACCATGCACTCAGTGTGCAACAAGTCTTTAAACCACTTCACCATCCCGTCGGCCCCGATGCGCTTCAACTGGCCGGCCGTCACGGCGTTCAGGTAAGACGACTTGTCGCCATAGGCAATCTTTTCCACTACGGCGCGCACTATGTCCGAATAGTCTTCGGCAAAGGTGCCTGCGCTGAGCTTTGCGCCAGTGACCAGCTCGGCCATCTTGTCCTTGTCGGCCTTGACGCGCCTGACGAAATGGGCGAAAAGCCTCATGGTGGGCTCGAAATTGCGGTCGAGGCCCATCAGCGAAATGGTGAACGAGTTGCGGTCGCTGCCAAACGAAAGGCGGCTGCCGAGCCGTGCCAATGCCGCCGACAGCCCGAGGCGCGACAGCGAGTCGGTGCCGAGGTCGCCCATGTAGTCGGCCACGCTGCTTGCCAAGGGGTCGTCGAGCGTGCCTTTGGCAAACACGAAGTCGATGCTGAACACATCGTTGACGTCGTTCCTTACCGCATAGAGTGTTGCCAGGGGCGCAAGGCTCATGCGGCGGGCACAGCTGTCGAAGTTGACAAACCTCGGGCTTACCTTCCCCGGATGCTCGCCAACGAGTCGCCGGGCGTAATCCGAGCGTGCATCTACATTGCGCGGGGTCACGGGCTTGTAGCCGGGCTGCGACAGCCTGTCCTTCTGATAGGTGCCAAACTTCTTGACCAGTCGCATGTAATTGCCGTCGAAGTATTTGTTGGCGGCCGCCATCACATCGGCCTTGGTGAGTTGCGCCACCCTCGACTGCCGCTCCACATAATCGTCCCACGACGCGGCGCCATACCCGAAAGCGTCGAGCATGAGCAAGGCGCGCCCGTCTATGGTCTCGGTGCTCAGCTTGAAATCTAGTTCTTCGGCCAGTTTCAGAGCGTCGAGCATGGTGTCGGGAAACTCGCCGCGCTTCACCTTGCCTATCATTTCGAGGCAAAGCCGCTCGGCCTTCTTCTTCGAACCGAACGGAATCTTGGGCACGGCGCCTACCAAGGTGAAGCCTGCATCCTTGAAAGCCGCCGGAACCGCATAGCCGGCCATGATAGCCTTGGTGTCGGCAAGCGAGTCGAGCAGCCCCGAACCGCTGCCGTTGGACAGTATCTGCGAGGCCATGTCCAGCGCCACGTAGTCGGAATCTTCCTCGGTCGGGGTGTGGTATGCCAATGCCGTGACCTTGACAAGGGGTATCGGGAGTTTTATCCCCACGGTGCGCGTGCCGTCAAACGGCTTGAGCGCAAAGGGCGCTGAGGGAGGGGCGCAGCCCGGCCTGATGCGTCCGAACGACCGCTCGAGCAGCGGCATCAGTGTGTCGGCGCAGATGTCGCCGCACATTATCAGGCCCATGTTGCCCGCGACGTAGTACTTGTCGAAAAACTCCCGCATCTCGTTAAGGCTCGGGTTCTTCAGGCTCTCGGTGCTGCCAATGACAGGATGCACGTAAGGACTGCCTTCAAGCACAGCCCCCAACAGGTGCTCCATGGCCGGCGCCAGCAGGTTGTCGGCCACCATGTTCTTCTCTTCGTACACCGTCTCGAGCTCGCTCTGGAACATCCTGAACACGGGATTTATCATTCGCTCGCTGCACAGTTCGGCCCACTGGCCCACAAACTCGGGGGCGAACGTATTGTAATAAATAGTGAAATCGTAAGACGTGGCGGCGTTGAGCCCCGACCCTCCGAAGTAAGATATCAGGTTGTTGAACTCGTTTGGTATCACGTATTCGGCCGCCTTGTGACTCAGCCGGTTGATGTCGGCCTGCAAACCGCGCCGCACGCCGGCGTCGGTGGTTTTGGCCAGCAGGTCGTACTTGGCCGCTATGGAGTCGAGCCACGGTTTCTCGGCCTCATAATCCGTGGTGCCTATCTTGTCGGTACCCTTAAACATAAGGTGCTCGAAATAGTGGGCTATGCCCGTATTGGGGCATTGGTTGGCTCCGGCCTTGACCACCACGGCTCCCAGCACCTTTGGTTGCGAATGGTCTTCGCTCAGCCATACGGTCATGCCGTTGGCCAGTTTAAACTGCCTTACACTTGTGCCGCCTGTTCCAAAAGCCTGCAAACAACAGGTAACCAGGGCTATTGCTGCCGTCAACAATGATTTTTTCATACCTTCACGCTTTAGGTTAACCATACTGCCCACACCGTCAAAAGGCTGCCGTCCGGGGGCTGCCGTGCCCCACTGGCAGAGTGCCGTCGCCGCCATCAGTGGGATTGATGGCGGCCGTTGCCTCAGCACCGCATGCCGGAACAAGGCCACCGGTCTGTATGCAGGCATTTCGCAACATCGCAAATCTACTGATATTTCCCGACAAGACAAACTGTTTCGCAGGGTAATTGCCTGATATTATACTATTTTAACACAGACGACACACAGCACTCCACCCCTCGGCAAATGGCGCAGGCCAAGCCTCGGCGCATCCGCCCACCATAGATGGCCGGGCCGAAAAAGCAACGCACAACGGGGTTGCGCCCGCTGCCCAATGACCGACGGCATGGCGCCCGCATGCCTACCGCCCCACCCCAAACAGCAATACGGCACGTTTCGCTCTGCAATATGGGCCGTTTTGCAACCCCAAACGCCACTTTCCGTCCAACGCCCTGTGCGTCAGCGTGCTGGCCCGGTGGCGGCTGCGGCCTTGCGCGAGCGCTCCACCGCCCCGATGATGGTGGCCACCGCCCCCTCAATGCCCATGCGGTCGGTGTTCACCATCAGGTCGTAGGCAGCCGGCGAAGCCCACCTCACCCCCGTGTAGTGGCGGCAGTGGATGGCCCGCCCGCTGTTCACCCGCCCGGCCTTGCGCCCGGCCTCGTCGGTGCCTATGCCCAGCTGCCGGGCCACGCGCCGCGCGGCCTCGTCGGCGCCCGAGCCCACAAACACCCTGACCACGTGGGGGTCGTCGCGCAGAATCCAGTTGGCCAGCCGCCCCACAATCACGCATTCGCCCTTGTGGGCCAGGCTCCTGATGGTGCGGCTCTGGCTCACGAAGATGGCGTCGTCCTTCGACGGGTTCATAGAGCGCGGTATGCCGCTGTCGGCAGCCACCATCTCCCACAGCCTCGCGGCCGAAATGTTCTGTTCGCTGCGCTCCACAAACTCGGGCGCATAGCCCATCTGCCTCGCCGTGATGTCTATCAGCTGGCGGTCGTAGCAGGGCCATCCCAGTCTCCGGGCCACCTCCTCGCCCACGGCGTCGCCCCCGCTGCCGTAAGTGCGGGCAATGGTCACCACGGTGTGGCCGCCCCAAGAGTCGGGCGTGGGCGCCGCGCCGTCCTGCTGCCTGTGGGCCCCGGGTATGAGCAGGGCGTCGAGCCACGCTATGTGGGGTGAGAACACGCGCACCATCATGCCCACGTAAAACATGGATATGAGCGTGCCCGGGCCCACCATGGCCCAGTCCCACCGCCCGAAGAACACGAGCATGAACACCGAGCCCACGGCCACGAGCAGCGTGTCGGTGCATATCTTCACCCTGCTGAAGTCGCGGCCGCTAAACTTGGCGATGGCCAGCGGGAAGCCTTCGCCCGCCAGCATGAGCGAGTCGCAGCGCACCTCGAGGGCTATGCCGAAGGCCAGCACCGCGCCGCCCAGCAGCAGCTCGGCCAGCCGCAGTGGCAGGCCAATGGCCGGGGGCAGGTCGAAGGGCACCTGCATGAAGCCCGTCAGCCACATGGTGAGGTCGGTGTAGAAGCCGAAGAGCAGCGACACGCCTATCTGCAGCCACTGCCGCCGCTCGAAGTCGCGGCGCAGCAGGGCCACCTGCGCCGTGATGAAGAACACGTGCATCAGCATGGTGAGCTGACCCATGGTGAGCCCCATGCCCGGCACGAGCGACAGCACGTAGGGCGGCGCCGATATGGGCGACGACCCGAGGTTGGCCCTTATCGACAGCGACGTGCCGAAGGCTATTACAAAAAGTATCACCACAAACGCGGCGTAACGCCGCGCCCACTCCTGCCTGCTCCTTTTCCTTGTTTCCATTTTCCCCTGTAATTTTATCCGGCTTTTGCCGCCTTAGATTCGGCAACGGCGGCAAAGCAGCTGCAAAATTACTCAAAAGAAGGCACTTGCATTGTTGTTTTGCATTGTGTTTAAACAAGTTTAAACATCAGGGGCGGCCAGTGCCGGCGGCTGTGTTGGCGCGGCCTCACCCCGATTGCGGGTCGCACAGGCAGTCTGGCCTGCCGCGCCCTGCATTTTGCCTTGGCCAAAAGCCGGCCCGCCATGCTGATGCTTGGGCAATGGCTGTGCCTGCAGCTTGTTTGCCCGGCACGGCGACCGCCCCGCCTCAAGGCAGAGTACTATGGTAGGTGCATGCCTATTTGTTATGTGGAAAAGAAAGCTCTGCTGCCTGTTCTTGGCCGTGTGTGTCAGCGGCGGTTGCGGCCGAGGTGGCGTGGCCCATGGCAATGCCGCCAAACCATGGCGCATACGTGCCGCATGTTATTCAGCGTTGCCCACGCTGGCCTTATTTTACAGTGAGCTTGGCCGACAAGCCCCTTGCCTTCAGGATGTAAGTCCCGGTTGGCAGCTTGGCCGTGCCGTTGCCGCCGCAATACAGCTTCACGCCCCCGGCAGAATAAATCTCGGCCGTCTCGCCATGCTCCAGGCCGCTTATCTCGATGCCCCCGTCCACGCTGTGAGCCGCAGCCCCGGTTTGCCGGCTGGCGCCGATGGCCGATGGCTCCATTTCAACGATGTTGCTGAACCTTCCCCAGCCGGGCGCCATCCAGTAGTCCGAGTAAGTGCCTTTGGGCACATAGAGAATGCAGCTGCCCGTAGGCACATTGTAGAACACGCCTCCGTTGAGCCCTTCGGTGGTTTGTGGCGGTGTCATGCTGTGGCACGTGATGCTCAGCAAATGCTCGCAGCTTTCAAACGCGCTGCCCTCAACCTTCTCCAAAGATTGCGGCAGTATGATTTCGTAGAGGTTGTCGCAACAGCTGAAAGCCTTGCCGCCAATGGTCTTGACGCCTTCAGGCACGGTGTATTTTTTTGCCTTCATGTTTGGGTATGATAGCAGTGTGGTCATGGCTTTGTCGTACAGCACCCCGTCGGGCGAGGCAAAGTTCTTGTTGTTTTCAGACACAACAAACTCTCTCATGCGGTCGCATGTGTTTATGGAATGGCCATACGCGTTCTGCGGGTTGACAAATGCTTCATATGAAAAGCTTACGAGCTGGTCGCCGATGACAATCTTCTCGAGATTGTAAGCTTGATAGAAAGCCTGGTTCTTCACATACAGCAGCGAGTTTGGCAGTACCAGAGTGCGCACCTCGCAGTTGCTGAAGTTGCCGTTGCTTACGGTGTTGTTTTCTGTGTATGTCGACGTTCCGAAGCTTCCGCTGGCCAGAATCGTGGCATCCGACAGGTCGAGCGTCTCCAGGTTGTCCATGTTCCTTATGTCATAAAGGTCGGTCCCGTTGATGTAGCCCGATATTGTCAGAGACTTGATTTGGTCAAACTTTGATTTCTCTATTTTCGATTCAAGTGTTCCGGCTTCGTCAAGGTGCACCCTGACATCTTGCGCGCATACGTTTGCCGCCGTGGCCACCAGGAGCAGGCCCGCGCCGAGTAGTCTTTTGTGTTTAGTCATAATGATAATCGAATGTTTATTGGTTTGATTCGGAATGAAGTTTGTTTTCAGGTTCATGTCAACGCTGCAAAAATACAGAAAATATCCGGCATGTATACTTGGCGCTCATTTTGAAGCGCTGGCGTTTATTGTTTTTTAACGTTGCTTCCGGCCCGTTGCCCTTCCATAGGCTTGTGCAAGTGCAATTGGCCTTGCCCGCCGGCTGTGTGGCTGTTGCCAGAGGCGCGCCCCGCCAGCGTTGCCCCGGCTGCAGGTCGGCCTTGTCCCGCGTCCATGGCCTGCCGCGCCATCGGGTAGGCCCCGGGCGGGCAGGCTTCTGTCAGCCAGTCGTTTGGGTGCTGTCTCGGGCTGTGCCACCTGTCGGCATGGGCCTCACGCCCAACGCGGCCATGCCTCATCGCAGGTGGCCGCGGCCGTCGGCGTGGCGTGCCATACTGTGGGCCGCGGCCGGAAAAGGCCCCTTGGCGGGGGTGGCGAAGGCAGCCCTGGGCCAATCAAAACAGTTTATTAACTCTTAATTCTTCATTAATTTTTGCCTACTTGGCGCGAAAGTTGTAACTTTGCGGGCAAAAGATTGATATTAATATATAAGGAATAAGACTATGGCAAAGAAAGCACTGCTGATGATCCTCGACGGATGGGGCATCGGCAAACACGGCGAGGGTGACGTGATCTATAACACCCCGACTCCATACCTCGACTATCTTACGGCCGTGAGCGCCCACTCGCAGCTCCAGGCCTCGGGCGAAGACGTTGGCCTGCCCGACGGACAGATGGGCAACTCTGAGGTGGGTCACCTCAACATAGGCGCCGGCCGCATAGTATACCAGGACCTCGTGAAGATCAACCGCGCCTGCAAGGACGGCTCGATAATGCAGAATCCCGAGATTGTCAGCGCGTACACATACGCCAAGGACAACGGCAAGAAGCTCCACCTGATGGGCCTCACCTCCAACGGAGGCGTGCACTCGTCGCTCGACCACCTGTACAAGCTCATCGAGATTGCCCGCGAATACGGCCTTGAGCAGACCTACGTGCACTGCTTCATGGACGGCCGCGACACCGACCCGAAGAGCGGCGTGGGCTTCATCCGCGACCTGCAGGCACACTGCCAGGCCAACGGCGCCCACATAGCCGGCATCGTGGGCCGCTTCTACGCCATGGACCGCGACAAGCGCTGGGCCCGCGTGAAGGAGGCCTACGACCTGCTCGTGGAGGGCAAGGGCAAGCAGTCGGCCGACATGGTCAAGGCCATGGAGGAGAGCTACGCCGAGGGCGTGACCGACGAGTTTGTGAAGCCTATATGCAACTCGGCTGTCGACGGCACCATACAGGAGGGCGACGTGGTGATATTCTTCAACTTCCGCAACGACCGCGCCAAGGAGCTCACACAGGTGCTCACCCAGCAGGACATGCCCGACGAGGGGATGCACACCATCAAGGGGCTGCAGTACTACTGCATGACGCCCTACGACGCATCGTTCACCGGCGTGCACATACTCTTCCCCAAGGAGAATGTGGAGGACACTCTGGGCGAGTATCTCAGCAAGCAGGGCAAGCGCCAGCTCCACACGGCCGAGACTGAGAAGTATGCCCACGTGACGTTCTTCTTCAACGGAGGCCGCGAGAAGCCTTTCGAGGGCGAAGACCGAATACTCGTGCCCTCGCCCAAGGTGGCCACATACGACCTCAAGCCCGAGATGAGCGCCTACGAGGTGAAGGACAGGCTCGTGGGAGCCATCGCCACGCAGCAGTACGACTTCATCGTGGTGAACTTCGCCAACGGCGACATGGTGGGCCACACCGGCGTGTACAACGCCATAGCCAAGGCCGTGCACGCCGTAGACAACTGTGTGCGCGAGGTGATTGAGGCTGCCAAGGCCAACGGCTACGAGGCCATCATCATCGCCGACCACGGCAACGCCGACAACGCCATCAACGCCGACGGCACGCCCAACACGGCCCACTCGCTCAACCCCGTGCCCTTCATCTACGTGACAGACAACAACAGCGCCACCGTGAAAAACGGCCGCCTGGCCGACGTGGCACCGTCGATACTGCACATCATGGGCCTGGAGCAGCCTGCCGACATGACCGGCGAGAACCTCATCTCGGACAACCGATAGGCGTTTGGTCCTGCCGGATGGTTTTTAATGATATTTCATCAGCCGCCACGGTGCCGCCTTCACGGCCCGTGGCGGCTGTGTTTGTGTGCGCTCCCAGGCTGTAGCCGGCCCCTCGTGGGGTGGTAGGATGGGCTGAATGGGCATTTGATAGATTAGTCAATAATACGCATTTATACGACGATAGTTCGGTATTATTGGTTGATTTTATACTTAATTAAACTTTTTTGCCCATGTTGCATCGTTCGTCTTGATTTAAGTCAAGTATTTCGCGGAGGTGTAATAAATATTGAATACTTTTAAAGTTACTGTTGCTTTTATTCGCTATATTGCGTGGCGAAACTCTAAAACCGATGGATTATGGTAAAACATTTTCTTTATTCCTCGCTCGCAGCTCTGGCGTTTTCCTTTGCTGTAGACGCAACCGCCCAGACGGCATACGTAGGACTGGCTTCCACGCCGTCGTCTTCAAGCAACCTGGGCAACGAAGGACGCATAGTGTCTTTCGACGTCAACAACCTGGCAGAACTCACTGGTGAGTATTGCAAGATGCCGACCTACACCGACGGGTTGTATATCTCGGCCGACTACTACATCAAGGCAGGCGCCTCGGTGGGCGATAAATATTACGCTTATGTGGTCTCGGATGGCGACGACGAGGCCTCGAGCTTCTTCGGGACGCTGAATTTCGAGACCAACGAGATAGGCAAGATAACCGAAGGCCCGATAGCCACCAAGGTGTCCGACATGACCTATGACGCCACCACCGAGACGATGTATGCCGTGAATCCCGGTTCCGACGGCACCGAGGTCTATACGGTCAACCTGTCAGACGGTTCGCTCAAGCAGGCATTCACGCTCGACGGCGTGTCTGTGGTAGCCATAGCTGCCGACGGCAAGGGCACGCTCTATGGCGTGATCAACAACGAGGTGGATGGCGGCCTCTTCAATGTGAGCGTCGACCTTTCGCTCTGCACCATCGACCCGGCATCCGGCACATTCAACGAGACGCGCGACATCTCGTCGGAGTCGGGGCTGCTCTCGGGAGTGATGGCCAGCACCATGGACTATTACGACGGCAAGCTGTACCTGATATACAGCACGGGGTCGAGCAAGATTGTGGCCTTCGACCCCACCTCGGAGGCAGAGATACCCGAGGCGGTGAAGTGCCCCGTGACCTCGAGGCTGGGCGGACTGACGTTCATCAAGTCTACCGAGGGCGGTCAGGTGGAAGAGCCCACCAAGCCCGAAGACACAGGCCTGCGCGCCACATGCGTCGAGGTGTATGGCGACGCCATGGGCATCTCGGGCGACGACGTGTCGAAGCGCACAATCACATACTACGACCGCTACAACAACCCCGTGCGCAGCGCACAGTACGGAATGTTCACCGCCCTGGGCGGAAAGAGCTCATGGCAGATAATGTACTATACCAAGTATGACTACAACGACGCCCACCAGCTGGTAAGCAAGCATTCGGAGTTCATCCAGATGGACAGCGAGGCGCAGGGAGACTTCCACTACAAGTCGAACAATGACACCGTCAACTATGAGTACGACGCCGAGGGCAGGCTCGCCAAAGAGACCACCCTGGCCGATGGCTCATACATCGCCTACGAATACGACGGTGCCGGCCAGCTCGTGAAGAAGACCACGTCGAAGCCCGACCGCTTCATGAACAACGGCGGCGAGCCCCTCATCTCGACAGAGACATACTCAGACTTCGTGGGCTTCGACAAGCCGCAGACAATCGTCGGCGACGGTTTCTGGAGCTCGGACAAGTTCTGGACCGTGGTTGAATACGACTCCGAGAACCACAAGGTGAAGGCAACCAAGTATGATGACGCCGAGAAGACCGAGGCCTCCGAGGTTGAGCGCTGGACATGGCGCAATGACTCCATCGTGCAATACGACCGTGCCTACGTCTACGACGGCGAGGAGTCGCCCAACAACCGCATTGTCTACGAGTGTGTCGATGGCGACCCGTACCGTGTGCGCGAGGTGGCTTACATGAACGTGGGCGGCAATTGGCGCCCCAACGGCCTGCCCACCGTGACGTATTATACGCAGATGGTTCCCGACTATGTGGTCGAGGGAGTGACCGTAACCCCTGTTGAGGAAGGGCTCAACACGGCAGTGGTAAGCTTCGACGCGCCCTTGTTTGCAGTTGCCGACGGCGTGGTGTCGTTCGACATTTACCGTGAAGGCAACCTCATTGGCACCGTCGGTATGGACGAGGCTACCTACGACGAGGCTTCCGGCAAGGCCGTCATAAGCTTCACCGACAACGAAGTGCCCAACGGTACCTATGATTATTGGGTGCAGACAGTGGTGAAGACCGAGTCGACGGGCGACAGCGTGGCTTACAACGTGAGCGACCTCACCGACCACACCTACTTCATTGAGCTGCCGGCCGTAGAGGGCCTGAAGGCCGAATACGTCGACAGGTCAGACGGTTACGACAAGGTGCACTTCACATGGCAGGCACCCGAGGCCCGCAACGAGGCCCTGCGCTTCCGCTATGACAACATCTATGTGGTTGGGCGCGGCCAGGCCAATGCCGAGCTAAGCGGCATAGTGCCCATCACCGACAACATGTATGACATATACTTCGCCGACAACGTGCAAGACATCTATGTCGAGAGCGTCTACCACTTCGGCCGCGTATGCTCCGACACCATATCGGTTGACGTGAGCACCCTCGGCACACAGTCTATCGACGGCGTGCCCGCTGCAGCCGGCAACGGCAAGGTGACCGTGGGCGCAGGCCGCATAGCCATCGACGGCGTGGCCTCGTCAGTGGCCATTTACACCGCTGCCGGAGCCCTCGAGGCTTCCTACAACAACGTGAGCAGCGTAGACCTGGGTCACTTGCAGGTAGGCGTTTACGTGGCGCTGGTATATGTTGATGGCGAGGTGGTTGCCGTCAAGTTCAGCAAGTAATCGCAATTGGTATTTGGATTGGTTAGGGAGTGCGCCGCTGCCAGGGCCTCCGCGCCAGGCGGCCGCTCTCCCTTTTCCGCCTTCCTGCCATCATCCGGCGGGCGGCGCCA
>OHUK01000509.1_pt1 | contig 22425 bp, 38 predicted proteins | sample 1579201 | NCBI WGS metagenome assembly OHUK01 (sample SAMEA3879528, study PRJEB24766) | human gut metagenome | biome: human-associated habitat; feature: feces | place: USA | collected 1985/1987 | reverse complement strand
ATTTCTTTTTTCTGATGCAAATATAAAAATAATAAATAATATATGCAATATCCTTGATTGCCTTTCGAAGGCCCCTAATGTCCTAGAATTATCTAAAATAACCATAATATAAATACTTATGCAATTAACAACAATATTACTAGGATGGCAATTAAAATTGGCTCCTTGATTGCCTAGAAATTTATTAAATCCGAGGCCATTTATGGCATAAATTGTGTACCCAGTTTTATAAAATCCGAGCCTAAAATAGCCCCTCTAGGTACACAATTTTTATATAAATCCTAGCCTCTTGGCAATTAAAATCCGAGTCTAGGTACACAAAATCACAACCTAAATCCTAGATTACACAAACTAGCCAAACAGAACACTTTTCAATTACACGTGTGAAGCTAAAATACATACGTATCTAAATCCCACCCATATTAGTATATTATATATAGGCGTTACTAAAATAGCTACGTGTCAAAAAGGCTCATATACGTATCTCAAAAACTATTGCCAGAGTGTACTTTTTGCTTTTCTGTGATTTGAGGGGCCATGTATGGTGATTTTATTGCCTAAAATGGCCTTTGGGGCCTCAAGGATTTAGTACTTTAAATTTTGAGAGCTATAGTGTTTGATATAGTAGAACCCCATCTATGAGTATGTCCCTGACATTTTCGAAAAACCCCCTTGGTACACAGAAAAAGAGGGAAACCAAGAGCCTAAGAAAGGTATATTAGTATTAGTTATATGTATTATTATATATTGATTGGGATTATGTATCTTAGTTAGTGATATCTGTATATTCAGATTAGGTGTATGATATAGGTAGGTTTATTGTGTACCTAGTATCTGTATACTTGGTTTTATTGGTTTGTGTACACAGAAATACCTAGAGTGTTCTGGGCTCTGGGTATTCTTTTTTATTTATCTTCTTTGTTTTGGGTGGGTGTACTTGTGGGATTGGTATCATTTCTTTTTGTTTCTTAGTTTCTGTTGGGTACGGAGTAACTTATTATACTGGGCTTGGGGATCACTTGGGTATAGAGTGTAATCCCTTTTGTTACTGCCCGGATTAGGAAAGTGTTCATTCCATCTATCCTGGTGTGATATGTATATTAGATCGATTAGGGTTATATCTTCTCTTATCTGTATTCTTTAGTGTTGGAGCGGGATATTAGGTCTTCTGGGTTCTGAAGGATATCAGATATGTAGGGATTTATTTCTTGGATATTGTACTGGGCTTGGAACCTAGAGATGGTATCCTTTAGTTCTTCTACTAGAGTATCATAGAGGTTATTGTATATTATCTCTTTGATTTTGGTTTGGACTTCTTTGTTTTGTTCTAAGGGGATATCTTGGATTATTGAGACTTGGATTTCTATTGGTGATACTAAGTCTGGTACCGTTGGTAGGTTACCCATATAGTCTAGTCCAGAGATGAATTCTAATATTTCTTCATTGGACATAGATAATATAGCTATGGGCTCTTTGTATACTTTGCAGGATAATATTTGATTGCCATTCTGGTTGATTGTGATTCTTGATAAAGGTTTCATTGTTTTCATAAGTTCTTTGTTTTAGATGGTTATTTTTTCTCTTGGCATTGTTAGGACTTCATAGATAGCATCATCTATGTTGATATCGAAATAGGATGTATGGGAAATGATTTCTTCTAGGTCTTCCTCTTTTGGTTCCCATCCGTAGTATCGGGCAATGATATAGGATTTGAGTATATCCCTGATATCTAAGTCATAAATACCTATGTGATAGGTACTCATGATGTAGGCAATTGTTTTCATGGCATTATCCAAGTAATTGTTTTTCGAAGGTTTCTTGGTCATCAGGATCTGGCCAGTTCATGGTTTCTTCCATGTATTCAATGACTAAGTCCATGAATTGTGCTTGTAATTCTGGGCTAAGTGTTGAAATTTCTGTTTGTACTTCCCGTTGGATTTGGTCGTAATGATAAGCAAAGATTCTGCGGATACGGGTTGAGATACCGGCATACTTTTTTAATAATTCATTATTTTTCATAAATCTATAAATTAAAATGTTAATAATTAATTTTTTTTACTCTGCAAATATAACTACTTTATTTTATATATGCAAACCATGGTTATCCTGGCTGAGGAATGGGTATGATATCTGTTATGATTACCTTTTCTGAAGTAAGATTCCAATAGTTCTGGATTTCTTTTAAGGCATTAATCATATGTAGATGTTCGGGTATTAGTTCCTCTCCAGGATATTTGAGGTAATCTCTTATCTGTTCTGTTCGATAATTGATGGTAAAGGCTTGAGTATCCTTTAGTATTTCACGTACATGCGTTTGTCCGATATTATTTACCTGTATATTATCGAATACCTGATATGAAATTAGAAATCTACCTTGGGTTAGCATATATCTCTACTATTTGTTCATATTTATCCGTGCTAGTAAAAGTATCAAGGAAATAGTTATATTCCTTCTCGTTAGTATGGAATGGATGCTTGTGCAATTCATATTTGCAATAATGTTCCCATGGATTACCTGGTATGAATGTATCTAAGTTAGGCCCAGAGGAATTAAGGAATAGGACTAAGATAAGCCCTAGTCCTATGTAGTATAATGCTGTTCTCATAATTCGTTACAGATTAGTTTTATGTCAGTAAATTGATTCATGTATTCTTCTTCTGAAGATATATCTAGGGATTTACAAGCTATGTAGTGACCATACATTGATATACCTGATTCGTATCCCTGGTCATCGTTTAGGAAGTTAGCTAAGCCTTTCCTTTCGATTTCGATTAGCAGGAATAGAGGTTCTCCATTAGTTGTTTTCTTATGGAAGTTAGCAAAGTCATAAGTATCTGTATTATCGGTCATGGTAGCAAATATTTCTATTAGCCAGTTAAAGTCCTCTAGAGGTACATTGTCTAGCCATTCCCATCCGATTGGGTATTCGTTTACTGTTATGATTGGTTCCATGGTATTAAAATTCTAGGTTAAACAATTGAATGGTAAGCATACTTGGGAATTTCCCTCCTTCGTAATGAGTATTAGAAGTATTGGAATAGTTGTGGAAATCATCCTTTAGTGATATCTTAAGAATATCCAATAGCAATGGGTATAACTTGTACTGGTTAGCATCTAACCATTCGTTATATTCCTGGATATCGGATTCTGAAGTAAAAGTAGCAGAGAGTTGAATAAATGGTTTATCCAATGAATCTGGGTTATGGATATTTGTCTTAAGCCAAACCTTGGAAAGCATATGAGATTCCTTTTGCATTAGGTTGACTGAACCAGTATTTTGCCATTGTTCATATTGGTAAATTGTGATACCAGTTTTGAGTGCTGTTGTAATGTTGTTCAAGTTCATGACTGTCTAAATTTTAAATGAATAATATTTTCTTTTCTCTGATGCAAATTTAATACTTTATCTTTAAATATGCAATATCCCAGATTACTTAGCTGAGGCTTCTATTGGGTATCTGATAGAGCCTCTTCTGAATAAGAAAGAGGCCATTAATGGATTTTACATATTTCGCATCTTTACGAAAAGCATCAGGATTCTTTTTCTTGAATTGATGCCACCAATCATCATATTCCTCAAGGGTTTTGAATACCTTGTTTAAATCCTTAGTGGGACCTGTTAATTGAATGGTCTTAGGCCATACTTTAACATCTATTCTCTTACCTTCATCAAAATATATACGAGATGGTATAATTACTTCATCTGGACCTGGGTATGGAGTTGTGCTCATAATTTCGTTATTGTAAAAGTTATGTAATTGTCTTTAGTTATCACAAATGTAATGATAGCATTACCTTGTATTGAAATAGATAGAGATTCAGGAGTATCTGCTAATATGTAGTAACTTAAGAAGTTAGCTCTAAGCAAATTAGTAAGTACTTCCCTTAGTCTGAACAAGGTACAATTATCAGGATTACCATAGATTACTGATTGAAGGTATTGGTCCTGATGATTAAGATGGTACCATCTTAATCTAGCCAAGTTTAGTTTCTCGGCTAGATCAAATTGTATGATATTTAAAAGTCTTCTTATGGGTGTCATACTGTAAATGTGATTTGCATTATGTTTGAAGATATTCTGTTGATAGATTTGATATTAGCTTCTCCATCAGTGAAGTTCATGGCAAAATTTACTAGAGCATCTGCAGCACCATTAGAAGTATCGGGAGTTTGAAATAAGAAAGAGTATATTGCAAATCCGTCCTGTTTAGATATCATTGCAGATAATGCTAAGCATTGGTTTTCAACATAGGCATTAACTAATAGATTCATTAGATTGTTGCTGTAATTTAGGATTTCCTCTAAGTCTAAGGAAAATAATTCTTGGATTTGAAGACCTAAGTTAGTAACTAACTTGTCTAAATGTTGTGTGGTTTGGAAGGTTTCATTATTTTTCATAAGTCTAAAATTTTAAATAGTTATTAATTTCTTTTTTCTGATGCAAATATAACTATTTTATTTTATATATGCAAACCCTGGAATACTAAGCTGAGGATATGTGTAAAACGCTAAGAAAGGCAGATGGTTAGTCTGCCTTTCGAATTTATACTCTGTATCGGATTAAATTCCATTTATCGTTTACGAGCCTGAATATCCAGAGATAATGGTTAGTGAACTCTAATAGAGTACTATATTCAGAGGTTTCAAATATCAGTAAATCCGAATCCTTTTCTAGGATATTGAAATGGATTGTTTTATTAGTACCCTTTCGAAGGATTTCTCTAAGATCCTTCTTTAGAGTATCATCTGAAATGAACATGTTATATCGTTTCTCCATATAATCCAGATATTTATCTCTGATATCTGGATATATTCTAGACTGGCTTACATTAAATTGTTTCGTTTTCATCTTGATTTTCTTGATTTATGCTACGTTCTATAATATTTCGAATACATATTCTTCTACCTTCCTCTTCTGTCTGATCTAAGAGATAGGTAAGTGAATGAATAAGGAATAACCTATCTGTATCGTAATTCCTCTTGAATACGAAGGATTCAAACTCTTTCAACCAATTATGATGCATCAATTCCAGTATATCCTCTAAATTGGCATGGTCTGTATCCATATATCCTTGGCATTTATACCAGATATCTGTAAAGACTCCAGTAATATCTTCTGGTATCTTAAATCTGTCAGATACTTCATGGGCTGGAACTAAATCCTTAGCAGCTTGATATTTTTCTTTGGTTATTACCATGTCTTCTTTTCCTGATAGCTTTCTACTGAGGTTAACTATAAGTGGTACCTTGTAGTATAGTAGGTAAGGTTCTTTGTCATATACCCAATATCTGTTTTTGTATTCCTGATAGATTAGTACATAAGGTTTATCTGAATACATACCAAAAAGTCTCATATAATCAGATAGGTAATTCTCTAGGTCTTTAGCACATTGTATATTAGGGTTAAATACTACCTTATTATCTTTTAGATAGATGAGATTCAGAGAATAGCTTAACTCTGGTTCTTGTTTACGAAATCTGTTGAATAAGTTTTTGATGTTCATAATGTCTAATATGTAAAATTAATGAATACTGTTCTGGTTCCTTTAAAGAAAGCTTCATGATTGTAATCTTCATATTTATGACAAGCATAAGTTTTAGAAGATCTATCATAATGATCTCTTACCCATACTGGACTAGATTCAGAATCTTTTAATCTGAATAGTGTACCTGGTTTAAGCTGTTTTAATGTGGTTTTATCCATAATCTTATTATTTATTTTGATGCAAATTTAAGAATAATAAATTAATTATGCAATAAACCTCGATTACCTATTGAGGAATTGTTCAGCTATTGATGTAGGCTCTTTTTCTTCATATTGCTCCTCATCTAAATACATATCTATTTCTGGGTCTGGATCCTCGGGATCTATGTTAGCTTCTATTTCTCTTCTTAATTCATGATGTTCTCTTGAAGAGAGTTCCATAGCTCCCTTGTAATCATCGGTAATTTGCCTCATCTCTGCAGTATTCAAAGTAAGGCCCTCTTTGGTAGTATCAATTCCCTCTTGCTTAGTAGCAACTACCTCAGGTAAAGAGGATAAATCATAGCGATCTGCCAATAATTTGGCTTCCTGTGGCTTGTCCATCATCTTTTGAGATTCTAGGATAATCTTTCTGGCTTCCTCTATTGATATGCCTTGGTTCTGATTCAATTGATTATTCTGGGTATCTCCAAATTGATTAAAGATATTGGTAGTTCCTCCACCCATAAATGTACGTATGATAGATTGCAATGAAGTAGAAGAATCTAGTTTCATCTTAAGAGCCTTATTCAATTCAGCCGATATAAATGGAGTATAATGTCCTCCCTGAGATTCTCTTAGGATATTTACCTGATGGGAGATTTCCATTCTATCCTCTAAAGCCCATGCTACTTGTTCTCCCAATAAAGCCTGTAGCATTTCTTCCTGTCTTTCTTTATCCCAGAGCTTAGATTGCAATAACCTATCTCTCATGAATACTCGTATGTAATTGATATCTATACCGGTCTTTGTTGAGAAGGTATTAATATCATACATAATCCCACATAGCATACCATTACCCATCAACCAGTGATTGATAATGTAGTTGTATACCTTTTGTAAATCTTCAAGATTCTGACTCTTTTGGTATTCTGCTGCCATTGCAGTAGTTCCCATAGGTCTAGGAAATCTTTTTATGTTGTCTTTTGCCATTATACAAATATTCTTTTCTTATATCCTTAGATTCGTCGTATCCCATCCTTTTAAGAGGACGAGCTACGTATAGTTGATAAATATTAGAATACCAATAACCAACTGCTATATTGAGTTCTTCATTTAAAGCCAAAATGAATTGGGTATCGGTAAGCCTATCCCTAGTAAATATCCAGGTATAATTTCCTTCAAGGTTGGGAACCTTGTTATAAAATTCCCAACCTTTAATTACCTTAAAAATATTGCCATGAAGGTCAACGATTTCCTTTGCCATAATTGCCTTTTTTACCTCTCGAGGATTTTTTGTCTTGTTCACTAGAGTTATTTTTCATTTCCTCTATCCTTTTTTGTGTTTCTGGGTACCAGAGTTTTCTTAGGGGCACTACCTGAGTTGCAAAGAATGCCTTCCATAAATTCTGGGATAAAGGTCTTATACTTTGCCGACTGATTTCATTAAATTTATCCTCGAAGTGTTTTACTACCTTTTTAAAATCTGAATAATATATGTGACCAGTTACTGGGTTTATCTTTTGTTGCCTTTGGCATACTTCTAGTAAATCTTCTCCCATTTTATTCATAAACTCCCCTCTATTAAATTGGAAGTTCTCTTGATCTAGTCTAAATATCTTTACGTAATCTTTTGTTTCCATTATATTATATCTCTGTTTCTAAGTGTTTAACATCATAGGGTAATACCTGAAATAAGTATCCCCTTTTATCATCCTCGTAATAGGATGACCATAATCTCCCTTTTAATCGGTATAAATCCAAGTCATAAGTTTTCTTGGGTATACCTGTGATAAATAATTTGTGATTGCCTCCTGGGTTAACTTCGAATTCCCACTGGGTAAAATTTCCTATGGTACCATAATCTGGCAATTTATTTCCCAGTAGGGTTGGTAAGGCAATATCCTTTACCAGAGTTTCTTTGGGGACCCTTTTCCCATTTACCCAGATCCCCAGTTGTGATTTACCGATATATACATCTTTTACTATTTCTCGAAACATAATTCAATGATTATAAATTTGACACCTTGACCTAATTCTAAGTCATTTACTGCATTAATATCCCTAGTATTATGTTGAAGGTTTCTTAAAGAAATTCTAGATTCTTTCGATATCCTATAAGATCTTCTTACCAAGAGTAAAGCATTTCTCCAACAAGCAACCATAGAAGATACTGGCCCAGAGAATAAAACCTTGCTGGTCTTATTTATCTCTACCATTTTTTCTTCGTATAGTTTTTGACTCTGAAGATACCATACTTTTACTTCTCTTATGTTTTCTTTTCTTCTTTCTAGAATCAGCTTTGACATAGTCTTCTATTTCTTCAAGTTTACCCAACAATAAAAACCTTACGAACATATCTATAGGCCTGAAAAAGTAATTTCTTATATTCTCAGTGCCTAGATAATAATCGTATACGATAAAGAATTTTTTAATCTTTCCGTGTTTGAGAGATCTTTGAACAAGGTAATTCTTTACACATCTCTTGTGAAGTTCTACCATGTCCTTTTCCTGTTTTTCCATCTCCTTATCGGAGAATATTCGATAGTCCATAACCAAAATAAATATGGGACTGGGAATTTGAAAATAGCAAACTAAGGTGTTCCCAGTCCCGGGTTAACAAAGGATTAATTATACTGCTTCATCTACCTTCAGTACTTTTTTCTGGAAGGTAATATATTTATTTTGGGCAGACTTGTATTCTTTAGAATTATGATCTTGGATTCGGAGCATTTCCCTTTCCAATTTACGAAGTTCATTACGGGTTTGTTGTCTCCATTTCTTTCTTGAAAGAGTATCAGTAACGTCATCTGGGTAAATGTATTTCACTTCCCGATTGGAGATTACTTGTTCGATGATATTGGGTTTCTGTTGTTTGGCAACTTCCTTGACAACTTCTTCTTTTTTAGTAGAAGCTTTCTTGGTAGTAGTTTTTACCAATTTTGCTTTGGGTTCTTCCTTAGCCTTAGATTCTTTAGTTTCTTTTGGCTTTTGTGTTTTAGAAGCCTTAACTTCCTTCAATGAGTTAGATACTTGGTTGTTAATTAACTCGGTTACCTTGTTCAAATTTACTTTTTTCATAACTGACTAATATTTAAAAATGTTATTAATTATTTTCTCTATGCAAATATAAGAACAATATTTTAAATAGAAAAATAATTCTACTTTATTTTATCAATAGCTGAGGATCCCTAGTCGAGTAGGAAATCAAAGATTTCATCTGGGTTCTCATCTAGGTTTTCAGGATCATCATAATAGGAATCTAGGCCTTCAGTAAAGATATCATATTCTGAAATAGATGAAGATTTACCATATCTCTGATTATACTGTTCTACGGTTAATATAGTTACCTTACTGGGATCATGTTCATATTTCTCGGCATAAGCAGAAGCTTCCTCCGGTGATAAAGGTTTATCGGAAGTGAATACTTGGTAATATACTCTGGGTTTAGTATAATGAGCATCTAAAGTTACTTGTTGATAACCAGATTTCCTTGCGGTAAATATTATATTATCTGGAGTAACTCTTACTAAGAAAGCATATTGGTATAATCTCCGATTACTAAGAGAATCCTTTAGTTTCTTTATAGAATCTACTTTAGCAAAGAATATAGAATCTCTTCTTTTGCTTTCCTCATACCGTTTTACATTTCTAATAGAATCTTCTCTACTCTCCTTTACATAAGGAGGAGTTACTCTCCGGGTACTATTGGTGTTGGCAATAGTGAATCCCAAAAGAGTAACTCCCAGAATGGAAAACGGAAAAATAATATGTTTAGTTTTTGAGTTCATATCCTGTAGCTTCATATTGTCCTTTGATATGAGAATTAAGATATCTCCCTTTAGATTCGGCATTCATTAGTTCTTCGAAAGTTTTTCTGGGAACTAAATCATACCGGTAAACTTTGTTGCCTTTAAAAGCAACCCATAAGTGTTTGTTTTTGTTGTCATACCCAATACCTTCTATATTAGAAGATTCTACTGGATTCATTTTAATACCAGTATTCATGGTAACTGATTCAAGATATTCTTCTCTGTCCATAACTTAAAGTTTTAAAAGTGTTAACTCCGGATGTAATACGTTGGTATATTTTTGAATGATTGCCCATGCTCCCAAAACTCCTTGAGAATTATCTGTTATCCATTCTTCCTCCATTTTCCATAGGATATGAGAGCAGACGTATAATTGATACTCTGTAAGAGTTTTTATAAGTTGAGGATATTCTATCATATCTGAATAGAGTTTTATCATGTTATCTAATACTCCTCTTATTTCTCCTTCTTCAATCTGAAGAAGTTTTTTAAGAAGGTAATGATCTGTATCCTCTAAATTTTTAGAGATATGAGTTAGTGCCTCAACTTGGATTTGGGCAATGTTCTTAATAACCGTTTTGGTTTCTGCATCCATTTTTTCTTATTATTTATTTCGTTATACAAATATATAAATTTTATATATAATATGCAAATATTGCTGAGGTAGGTAGTGGATTATCTCTTCAAGATCTCAGCCATCTTTTCCTTGATTGAATCTGGGAATATTGCATCTGATGCCCATCTTAGGAAGAATTTAGAGGGTTTCTTATCGGGAATCATAAGCAATTGTCGTTGTTCTGTAGAGAATTTAATTCGTTCTGCCCCTAGCATATACTTAGGTAACTTAGTGAATTCTGCCTGAGAGAATGAAATAGTAGTTTTACCAGTCTGAGCCCTAAAGGGTTTCTTCCTTTCTTTATACAGATAGGGAACTATCTTCTTTGATGGACCTTGCAGAATACTGAAACCAAATAGAATCATAGGATCAAATTTATCTGTCTTAGGATCTTTTGCTCTCTTTATACATCTTGCCATCCATGAATAAGAATCGAGATATTGGCCATTGTTGGTGGGTTCTCCAACATCTTTCTTATCGAATTTAAATTCCGGGAAATGATAAAGGAAATCCTCCGTAAGGATGAATACAAATCCAAGATCTCTAAGATACTTAATAATATCCTGTTGGCTTTTGCCTTCATTTACCATCTTTTCTACATCAGCAAGGATATCTTCTCTTGGGGATTCCAATTCTTTAGATTGAGTATTAGAGGGTCTTCCTCTACCTGCAGATTCTTTGATTGGTAAGTTACCAGATAATTTATCCAAGTATTCTTTGAATTGAGAAATATCTTGTTGATTAACAAGGGTTACTTCTATTCTTATGGGACCTTTATGTTGTACCTTTGGACCAGCATACATTTCAGTGCAAGCATCTACTAATCTATCAGATAAAGGATTACCATTTTCTGAAAGTGTAGTGATACGTAGTTTGGGTTTGAATATTTCTTTTTCTTCTTTCATAAGTTTAGAGATAAAAAGGGCCTGGACAAAGATTATTGCCAGGCCCAAAACTACTAATAACTAACAAAACAAATATAAGAATGGAATTAATCCTCGTCTTTGGCCTTTTTCTTCTTAGAATCTTTGGCCTTTTTATCTTTCTTAGAAGGATTATCCTTTTTTGATTCCTTCTTTGGTTCTTCCTTCGGCTTAGATTCTTTTGGAGTTTTACCTGCAGCCAATTTTCTCTGAGCCATACGATATTTCTTCTTTTCTTCGGAAGTCATTTCTCTTCCGTCTACCAAAGGATAATCGTATTTAGTTGCTGTTCTACCTGAACTAGCTTTTTCCTTTTTCTCTTTTGCTTTAGCTTCCTTCTTAGCTTTCTTTTCATCTTCAGAAGCCTTTTTCATTTTTACCAACTTCTTCTGATTAGCAGTGTCTTTTTCAGGGTATTGGGCAGCAACTTTATCTCTTTCCTTGTTAAGTTTTGCCATAAGTTCTTTTACTGCCTTACCATGAGTTTTGTCCTTTGACCAATCCTTTGCAGGATCCAGGTTATTTTCTTTCAGGTAGTTTTCCAAAGCCTTTGCAGCTTTTGTGATTTCCGGAGTCTTATCAGCCGGTTTCTTTGCTTTTTTAGCAGGTTTTACTTTCTTTGTCATATCCTTATTAATTTATGAGTTTATATTTACCTATAGAATTGAATCCGAATTAAAGGTAGGGATTTCCTTGATTTCTAGGATTTTTAATTCAATTCCTTTTACCATTGCACAAGTATGAAGATAATCAGATATCTCTCTTTGGGTTAATCCTGAGAAAATACTGGTTTTAGTTTCATTTTCCCATATATATTTCACTTCTAGAACTGGATTGTTAAGAATATCTTTTACTCTTTGTGATAAAGAATAAAGTTTTCTTTTCTGATACATAATATGGGCTTGGTGTTTCCTATATTCACCCATCTTATTCTGCTGCAAGGATATATGAGCTTGGTATTTATAGTATTTGATATCCTTGTATATTTCAGCAATCTGTGAAATTAAGGATGAGAAGGATCTTTTTTCCATTGTGGCCTCTTTATTTGGGATTGATATTCTGAAATCATTTCCTTAGCTTCTGATATTATGTTTTCTGTTAATTCCCTTTCTGAGGGATTTTTGCATACTTCTAGAAATGAAGTATAATCTTCTATCAGATTATTAAGTGCAATGATTTGTATATTCTTTCTTATCTCTTCTTTGGTTACCATAGGTTATGAAAATAAAAAAGCCCATCACCTTTGTGAGGCAATGGGCTTTGGATAATTGATATAATGTATAATCGTTATGGAGTTTAATCTTCGTTTTCTTCAGAAGTTTCTTCTTCATCTACTTCCTCGTCAGTGTCTTTTTCTTTCTTTGACTTCGGAGTAGTGATAATACCATGTCCTTTCTTTGACTTAATTGCCAATTCTCCGGGAACAAAAGCAACCGATGTGTTTACTGGAGTACCATCTACTACCAATACTGAAGTTACCAATACTCCCTGAGCACCTTTCTTGGTTTTGATTGCATAACCGAAGTTCTGAACTTCTGAGTTATCAGAAATCTTGATAACATCAATTTGTTTACCGTTCGGTCTTTGACCTGCAGGACGGTTTTTGATAGCTTCCATACGAGCTTTGCGTTTAGCTTCTTTTTCAGGATCTTTTTCCTTAGCACCCTTTTTCTTGGTGTCTTCTTTTTTCTTTGCCATAATCTTAATAAGTTTTTAAAAGTTGTGTTATAAATAAGTTGTGACTTCTACATAACCTAATAGTAGTTAATTTTTAGGGTAGGAGATGATTCCTACCCTTTATGCTAGGTAAATGGATTATTTTTTACCCTTTTTACCTTTACCCTTAGCTTCTTTTTTAGCGGGCAATTTGATACCTAATTCCTTGGCAATTGCTTTACGGAGTTTCTCGATGTCTTCTTCATCGAAGTCGTCTGGATCAGTATCAAGGTCTTTGTCATCGCAAACATCTTCCAATTCTTCGAAGTCCATTTCAGCAAGAGCTTCTCCAGTCAGTTCTTCCTCTTCTTCCTCTTCTTCCTCCTCGTCTTCTTCGTCTTCTTCGTCTTCATCGGAATCATCGTCTTCATCGGAATCATCCTCGTCCTCATCTTCTTCGTCTTCCTCATCCTCTTCAGAATCATCTTCATCTTCGTCATCTTCCGATTCTTCCTCCTCTTCTTCCTCTTCATCTTCTTCTGAACCGAAGATTTCAGATGCCTGGTCAGCAGTCAACATAATAGGAGCCGGGATAATTTTTACAGAACCATCTTCGTAAGTAATGATGATGTTACCGTTGATTTCTACTCTAGATACTTCTTTAAGTTCAACTTTCTTAGTTTCTTTTTTCTTAGCCATAATTGTTTAATTTTAATGGTTTGTTAATGAATATAGTTAATCACTCAGTTATAAGCTTTTTATACTTCTTTAGGAATGGTCCCAAAGATTCATGTGCATTATTAAATTGTTTTATGTTTTCTAGAACGGTATTAAACTGTTCCTGTGAAGTTATTTCAACTACTTCAGAGTTTATAACTTGGTCCACTTGATTATAGGTCATAATCTTAAAGGATTTGCCCTCAAATGGATTATATGGTCCATGTTGTTCTAATTTAGTGTTCATCGCTATATGATATTTTAGTTAAACCTGGAAAACCCAATTTACCCATCATTTCTGTGTATGATTGATATTTTCCTTTTTTCGAAGTTTCATAGTTATCAGAAAATCTTATTGGGTAGACCCAAATTTCTGAATCTAGTTTCCTATTGGTCATGAAGTAAGCATACTTATCCCTTATTTTATAATCAGATAGAGGTTTCCATAGTTCCCATTGTAATTCTCTTATGAGATATTTATCTGGGATAATAACCTGATTCTGAAATTTCAGAGAAGCTTCTCCAAAGTCATCTAAGAAATCGTAGGCCTTTTTGAATAAGATACGATTAAACTTAATATGATATACCTTGGTAAGGAACAGGGCTATTTGCCAAATCCTAGGAGGATGATTCAAGCAATCAAGGTTAAATTGGTTCTTTTCCCCTTGACTCAGCTTGTTGTATCTCCTGTAAGATAGCAGAATGGACCTGTAATCTCTTTTGTTTTCGATATTCAGGTGAGAATTCATCCCTATACCCGTATAATGCAATTTGGTATGCCCTGTTGAATGCCCTTCTTCCATGTTTCTTATAAATTTTATTCATTCTTACTACAAAATGCCTTCTCCTATGTTTATCCATTCTTGCTTCAGCAGGAAAGATAAATCTTCGTATTTTAGTTGGCTTACCCTTAAAGAATATCGATTGATGACCTTTCTTGGGTAAATCAGTTATGCCTTGTTTTATAAGATTCTTACCCTTGATAGTATGAATGTATAAATTGGCATCTACTCCTAATAAAAGAGTTATGGTTCTTCTAGCATGGTATCTTGAAAAGAATCCTAAACCACATATATGTTTTTTATATAACAACTTCTCGGTTCGGTATTTACTTTCTGTTGCATATTGATATTTGGTCCATCCCCAATATTCATCAGGCCTCCAAGTCCATACATATATTAAGTCTGGGTATATTTTCCGATTATCCCTTGCTAGTTTTACCATTTAATTTCCTTTTTGCAGCCCTGTACCAGAGTTGAATGGATTTCTCATTAGCATCAGGGAATTTCTTTTTCATTCTCCTTACTACTCTCTCTTGGTCAAATCCCTTTTCGGTTAATTCATAACAGTAGGATTTCTTAGTACCCTTGATTAGATTAAAAGAATCTCTTTCTCTTGGAGGTTTCTTTTCTTTGGGTTTCTTTATACCTGGTACTCTTTTTAATTTTCGAATACCATCTTCTCCCTCTTCTCCTAAGAATCCTAATCTTAATCTTGAATTACGGATTGGGTCAGTTTTATCATAACCAATTGCTTCCAATTGTTTATCTGCCCATTCATCATACTGGTCAATTAAGGATTTATCGGGTTTGTTAGTAGAGTTACTGATATACTTGATTAAATCAAATACTCCTGCAGCACAAGCATCAGGAAAAGGCATACCAAGGATTACTGCCTTTCTTTTGAGATCCTTGTACTTCATGTTTCTACCTGCAGCTCCTAGGAAATTTTGTTTTTCCTTTGATGGAGCTGGTTTATCTTTTTTCTTTTTTGCCATAGTTTTAGAATCTTTGATTGTAATAGGTTTGAGTTAATTCTTCATGAATTACATACTCATAGGGAACTAATCCCATGTTATCAATCTTATCGAAGAGATCATTAGGTAAATCATAAGTGATTAACCATAAGTAATTCTCTTGAGTAATGTGGTTTGATACCATATCCTTAATTTTTGGGAAATTAGGTAATAGGTTCAATTTATCATCCTCCCAGCTATCACTGAATTGGTTGAGGATATTATTTGCTTTGTTAAAGCGGATGTCTAAGTTGGTATTCTTCATATTGTCTATATTAAAATTTTGTCTAATTAATTTTCTGATGCAAATATAATACTTATATATTATATAAAAAAATATTCTACTTATTATTTTAATATTAGCTGAGGATCAATAGAAGGAGTCTTCTTTCACTCTAGCAGCTCCTGGTTGAGGTTTCTTCTTTGGTTTTCGTTTTATGTGAGTGTTATAGGCCATATCCAATTGCTTCACATTGAAATCCATGTTATTTACCTTGTTGTAATTCAAAGCCTTTTCGATACATAATCTATATTCTGGCCAAAACTTCTGACCTAGTTTTACAGTAGTAGTCTTGGCATTGAATTTAGATACCATGAATCCAAATGTATCTGCATCATCCTTATCCTCGAATATATACATGTAGAATTTACTGAATTCCCTCATTACCTCATCTGTGGGTCTTACAGGAAGTAATAAATATCCATCCGTATATAAATCTTCAGATATTAAACATACCCACCATTTCTTTATACTAGGCTTTACCTTATACTTAAACCTTTCTCTTAGTTTAGTATGAACCCATTCTGGTACTTTCTCTAATAAGTAGTTGATATAAATCTTTTCTTTCTTATTGGCTCTTCTTTTGAAAGCAGAGGGTTGCTGTACTTGCCTGGGTAATATCCTAAAGTTATTCCATCTATCGAATTCTAATATCAAACCTAGAGAATGTTTATCCCATTCATTATCTGAACCTTGTAGTCTTCTTATATTTCTTTCTAGATTACGAGTATTTACCTTAGGAACTAATTGGGAGGCATCTCCAGTATTTAGTAGAGCCTCTTTCCTTTTCATCCTTTTTTCTATGCAAGCCTCGATATAATCCTGGAAGTTTCTTTCACATGGGCAATCTGGTCTAAATATTGACTCATGTATTTCGAAGAAATCCGAAAATAATCGAAAGAACTTTTCGGACCTTTCTTTTATTTCTAGGTACTTATAATGAGATAATTTTAATATCTCTCCAGCTTCCCAAGAGGATTTACTCTCTGATAACTGAAGAAAAAGGGACTGCTGCTCAGTTGGAGTCAAACAGTCCCATGCTTTCTTTTGGTATTCATTCATATTAACGCCTCCTTTTATTAATGTTCTCTTCTATCTTTTCAGAAGTAATAGAATTTGGGTCATAGTCAAAGTTATTACAATGTAATTTATCTGGATCTGAATCCTGATATACACTGTAAAGAACACTATCAAAATCAAGAGTTACTTCCATTTTACCATGTTCTGGATAAATTAGTACTTTTACTGTTCTATTAGAGTAATTTACGTCTAATACTGTAGCATCTATACCTTCATAGGGATACCCTTTTAAAACGATGTAATCACCCGGTTTTACATTCATAAGGTCATCAACAGAATATTTCTTATTTGCTTTTGCTAATCTTATGAACCTTCTTACATCTTTTCTAGAACAAGTTGCAACTAATGAAAAATCATCGAAGTCTTCAGCATTATCTATACGTACCTTCTTTTTTCTTTCGTGCATTGTTTCAGTAGATTTAAGAAATGTCCTTATACCTGAGATACTTCGTTTTAATTTATTTAAAAAAGGCCTTGAAAAAGCATTCTCTGTGGGCATTCTCATAAAACCATAATTGAAAAGTATAGGAACAGATTCAAATACCATCTTACCCTTTACTGTTCTCTTAAGTATATCTAGAGTTGGGATAATAACCTTGATATTTTCGTATCCCTTTTCTTTTAACTCTTTCTCGATAAGGTGATAATACTTTCTTTCTAGGTAGAAGATTACATAGGAGTATGGGATACGTTTTTTCATATTACTGATTTTTTACGATTAACTTAGCTTGTTTGTGAATCATCTTGTAAGGTACCTTTAATATCTCACTAGCCATGAATATCATGAGGGTATTTCCAGGTACTTGGATATACATTACCTTAGTAACATACTCGGCAATGATACTTCCAAGTTTGTAATCTACTACAAAGAAGAATTCTGCTGAAGGCATTGAATTATATCTCATACATAATATGGGTACTTTCTTTGCCCTTTTAGCATCTTTACTTGCTTGTTCCCAGAATTTTAATATATCACAGGATTTATTACCCAATAATACATGTTCGAATTTGATATCCTTGTAGTTTTTACATTCTACCGAGATTTTACATCTATGGGCATGTCTTTCATCCTGACACATAATATCCGAAGACAAATCCCTACTCTGATGATTTGCACCAGAGTAAGGTGTTCTGCCGAATTTGAAAGAAGTCCATTCCGTAAACCATTTTGAGACTTTGAGTTCAAATCGATTACCTTTCTTTTTACTATTTGCCATAATTTCATTGTATTGTTTATGGATCATAGTGGTTTATAATAACTAAGGCCCTTGATTTTCTCTACTTGCAGGATCTTAGTATTTGATAAGGGTAATGAGTCGTGATGTGTTATTAAAAATAATGATTTACCGTTGAATATGTGTTTTATTAGGTTTATTACCAATTCTATGTTATCAGAACTTAGAGATTCAAATACTTCATCTAAGAATGCCAGATTAATACCCTTACTTGCAGTTAAAGATTCGTGCATTGCGAAAGCCATACATAGATTTACCAAAGTCTTTTCTCCTCCCGATAGTTCATCATAATCAATAATGTGATTATCTCTTTCTATAAGAGTAACAAAATCCTTTCTAGTTGAATTAAGGTCAATGTTAAATTCAATTCTAAAACCTAATACTTCTGAATAACTAGCTAGAGTACGATTTAATAAATGTAGGGATGAATCAAATAGATATGCCTTGATTCCATTATTACCAAGAGGGTCATTTATCAACCAATTATAATTCTCTAACTCTAATTCTCGGTTATGGTAATCTTCATCTACCTTTCTTAAATCCTTACGAATCTTTTTTAGTCTTTCTTTGTATTTAGTAGACATTACCTTTAGTTTCTGATTCTTAAGGTCTTTTATTTCCTGGTCTATATCTGCCAAATCTGAAGCAATATCGGAACATTCTTTAACTAGAGTCTTATACTTACTGCAGTTAAATTCTAGTTCATCTAATCTCTCTACGGATTCTTCATATAAGCTTTGAAGTTCCTCCCTTTCTTTAAATGCTTTACTGATGGGAGTAAGCATTTTCAAGGCTTTCTTATATTGTTTATTCTTTATTAATTCTATGGACTCATCCACCAGTTCATTTAAGGGAGTACTTAGAGTTTCCTTGTTTATCTTTATTCGATTCTTTATCTCTTGTACTGCCTTAGTCTGATTTTTTACCTTTTGTTCTATTGCTACATCTACTTCATCTGAAATATGTTTTTGTTTTGCAATAAGTAACGCAGTTAGGTCTTTCCGTTCTTCCTTTAGTTTCCTAGATTTTTCTCTGAGATCTTTCTTAAAGGATTTCTCCCTTGACCTCAAATCGAAGTAAGCTTCTTTATTGGCCTCTAATTCTTTCTTTAGTGAAAGGGATTCGGATTCTAATTGATTAATCTCATTTAAGATAACTGCCTTATCTTGATTAGCTATACCCTTTGCTAAATTTAGGTATTCTAAATCGAATACTTCCTCAAAAAGCTTTTTCTTATCTGAATTAGATTCTTGGATTAATCTCTTAATACCTTGACCAAACATGATAGAGTTCATGAATAACAGGTAAGATAATCCTAATTCTTTATTGATTGCATTCTGTAGTTCATTCTTACCCTTAATATTGATAATCTCAGCATTTTTAATGATGATAAGTCTATCATTTCCTTTAGCACCATCCTCTAGGTAATCTTTGAATTTTTGACATCTGATTACCTTATATGAATCCTGGTTTTTCTGAAAAAATACTTCTACCATGGTACCTTTATAATCTTTGGGTTGGTATTCTTTCCAGGTATTTACTTCAGATACTCCCTTTATGTTTTTCCCATATAATGCCCATACCAAGGCATTCAGTAAAGTTGATTTCCCAAAACCATTAGGGGCTTTGATAAGAACTGTACAATCTTGGTTTAATTGTAAACTGAAGGAATCTATAGAACAGAATCCTTGTATATTTAACCTTGTAAATGTCAACATGATTCAGCTTTGTTTAAAGTATCAATTAAAAGTTGTTTCTTAGCATCATCCTTTATGCCTTTCTCCCTTAAATACCTTTTTGCTAGAGTTTTCTTAGAAACTTGCTTAGTAATCTTATGATTTATATTTACTTGAATACTAGTTTTCTTGGGTAAAATGGTATAATAATTGCCATCATCCTTAATTTCATCTTCGGATTCAACATCTACGAATTTTGGGAATCCTTTCAGTTCTATAAATTCCATAGATAAATCTGAATAAAGTTTCCAATATCCCAGTTTACAATCTTTATCGGTTCTTCTTTGTTGTAAAGGAGCACCAATCATATAAACCTTCTTTGATAATCTTTGTGGTTTGTGTATATGACCACAAATAATTAAATCAAACCTATTCAGTACATTCAGATTTAGATTTTCTACTGAATCAATTTCTCTGCCATCCGTATCTTTTGCTCCAGGATAATCAGTATGAAGCATAAGGATATTATTAGCATTCTTATCAAGCTTTATATTTTTCAGATATTCAGATAAACCTACATTGTGATCTATGTAGGGTATACCGTATACTACTGCATTCATACCCAGACATCTTTTACCATAATCTAGGTTCACTATCCCAAATTGTTCTAAGAACTTAACCCATGAAAAAGGTTTATTACCTATAAAGCTAACTTTCTTTAAGTCGTGATTTCCTGATATAGAAAATATCTCTACCTGGTTTTCTCTTAACTCTAATTCCTTAAATTTCTCATAGGTCAATTCCATAAGATCCTGATCCATAGTTTCTGGCTTATGAAAGAAATCTCCACAGAATAATGCTGGGCAATTATACTCCTTACATTTCTCTTGTATAATCGACAAAACCCTGAAATGATTCAGGGTTCTTTTATTGCTTTCATTAAATTTAGCATACATATTAAGATGTAAATCCGAGAAGACTATTGCTATTACTTGTTTCTTCATATTAATCCAATCTTGACATTATCATATGTATCCGGTCGTAGAAATCTAATTGAGGTACTACTAATATATCTATTTCACTTAACCTATTCCACTGGGTTAATAAGTTACCCATTATATCTGACATCTGAGCCTGATAATACCTGTTTAGGATTCTCTTCTTATTATCTTCCATTGCCCATTCTTTCATATTGTACATACTCAATGGGAGATATATTAATAAATCACATTGTTGAACTGTAAGATCTTTGCATATATCTAAGAAAGCATCTACTTCACATTCGGGGATATTAGTAGATTGTTTATATATGAAATAAGCTGCTAAATCTACATAACTACGGTCTGTTACAAAAGTTTCTTTATCCTTGAAAAGCTTATTTCTCAGATTCAACAATTGATAATCCTTGTTTATGAGTTCTCCACATTCTTGGTGTAAAAACTCAGCATGGTGCATCTCTTTTGTATCTGGCATTAAATCTGACATACTACCAGATATAAAGGGTATACCATATTTGGTTTCTATGAACTTTGCCAAAGTGGTTTTTCCTATTCCACTTGGCCCTACAAACATAATTCTTTTCATGATAACAAATCTTTAAATGGTTTCATAAATTCATTTGTCATAAAGGATGCTAAAGAGTATTCGATACAGACTTCTTTGAATTTCTTGTATTTTATCTCCTTATTAGCAAACTTTTTCATGGGTAACTTGGATAAGGGTACTTCTTTTTGGAATAATCTTAAATCTATAAGCTTCTTATTCCTTTCTGCAATCTCTACATGAGAAGTTTGATGATGATGCTCTAGAAATTTATCCAAAGTACCATACTCATCTAATATTTTCCTAGCTTTTACAGGACCAATACCTGGTATACCCTTGATATCATCCGAAGTATCTCCCACCATTGAAAGGTAATCTACTGTTTCTTCAGGAGAATATCCGAATAATTCTTTACAGTTACCCTGATGAACCATCTCATCCTTTCTTGGGTTGTTTATTTTTACATCTTTACTGATAAGTTGATTAAAGTCCTTATCTGAAGATATTATGATTACCTTCTCGGTTGGTTTTTTATTTAAAACTAGGTATGCTAAGAAATCATCCCCTTCATATTTAGTAGAATTATGCTTATCAAAAACATATTTAATTCTTAGGAGCTTAAGCATACCCATAATAACACGTTTCTGAGATTGCAAAGATTCATAATCTACTGAAATATTTTTCCTATGTCCCTTATAATCTGGTAACAAAGCATCTCTATAAGGAGAGTGTCCATTATCAAAAGTTATAATAACTTCATCTGGGTCCCACCTATGTAGGAACCCATGTAATGATCTAAAGAATCCAAATATTGCTCCACTTGGTTTACCATCGGTAGATTTAAGCTTTTCGAACTTATGGAAACTTTGGTGAAGTAGGTTACATCCATCTATTAGTAATATTGTTTTCTTACTCATCGTCTTCCTCCTCTTCGTCTTCTGATTCATTATAGGATTCGTATTCTACTCCATCTATGGGATAACAGTTTTCTGTAAGAGCTTCTATTTTCTTACGAGTAGTACCAATGGTATTTATATCTGCTTTCCTTAAAAGCTTTCTTCTTAAGTCGTCATCTTCTTCCAAAAGCTTTTGGAATTTCTCTTCTCCTCTTGCAAGAGTCTTATCCTTGAGTTTATATACTCCACCTGAGGATTTAACGATTATATCGTTTTCTACCAATACATCTTCTAATCCAAAGCATCTATCAAATCCAACCTCATGGAACTTAGGATTGAAGTATACTGGGCATTTGCTGATTGTAGGTCTTGGAGGAGCAACTTTATTTTTAATAAGTCGAACCGTGACGAGTTTCCCAGCTTTGCGTTCTTTACCCTTTTGCTTAACAGTGATAGATCTTCCTGAATAGAAAGCAGCTCTAATTGAAGCGTAGAACTTAAGTGCTGCGCCTC
>OHUK01000497.1_pt1 | contig 22780 bp, 22 predicted proteins | sample 1579201 | NCBI WGS metagenome assembly OHUK01 (sample SAMEA3879528, study PRJEB24766) | human gut metagenome | biome: human-associated habitat; feature: feces | place: USA | collected 1985/1987 | reverse complement strand
CAGGATTTGAGGGCACATTTCAGACCTGAATTCCTTAACCGTCTTGATGAGATTATAATGTTTAAGCCTCTTACAAAGGCCAATATTGGTAATATTGTCGATTTGCTTATTGCGGATGTAAATAAGCGTCTTGCGGATAAGGAATTAAAGGTTGAGCTTACACCTGAGGCAAAGGAGTTTGTTGTATCGCATGGATTTGACCCGACATATGGTGCAAGACCACTTAAAAGATATATCCAGAAAACAGTTGAGACACTTGCAGCAAAGCTTATTCTTGCTGGTAATATCAGTACAGGTACGATACTGATTGATGTTGACGGAGATAAGCTTGAAGCTCGCAGCAAGGGTGAAGTACAGAAATAATAAAAATACAGCAGCAGCCAAATTCCGGTGTAAGCACAGATTTTGGTGTGTATGTGTAAATTAAATGACAGCCGTATGAATCAGATAAACTGATTTGTACGGCTGTCATATTCATAATCAATATTACTTAATGCAGATATTATATCTTTTTTATCTATCATAAATGATTTGCAGAATTCATCAAGTGATGAATAATTATCCCTCAGCTGCATATTTGTAAAAGAAAGCAGCATTACAGGGTCTTTTGGTAAAGTAGTCACAGTATCTCTCCTTATTGACGTTTTCCAATATATTTGCACATTTATTGAAAAAAGTAAAGAGTAATTTTGGTTGATAAAAGTTACAGGTCTGTTATAATACAAATATAAGAGTTAAACAATTAACAATGTATGGAGTTATATTTTTTGTTTGGTGCATTTTGGCACAAGAATGGAGATTGTTATGTCGGTTCAGGATTATATGTCAGCTTTAAAGCTGGGGAAAAAAGAGTATCATGCATGTGTCAATAAGGGAGCATATCCATATCTTCCGGTTCTTGAGAATCTTGTTTCAGATGATGAGATTGATTCTGAAGTAAGCCTTTCGGTTGACCAGATTCCGTTAAGGCTTGTTGTCGGAACATGTAATGCTTCAAGAACTAATGCATTTGCGGGCAATTTCATGCCGCTTCTTGACTGGGGAACGGAATTTTCTGCAAAATGGGCGAGTCTTAGTGACAGCCAGGTTAATGAAGGAATAAGAGACCCGATTAAAGTATATGAATATATGAACAAGTTTTATGTACTTGAAGGAAATAAACGTGTAAGTGTATTAAAGTATTTTAATGCAGTTACAGTCAATGCAGAAGTAATACGAAAGATTCCCAAAAAGTCAGATAATCCGGAAGTTAAGATTTATTATGAATTTATGGAATTTTACAAATGCACAAGGCTCAATGATATATATTTCAGCGAAGTGGGAAGTTTTCCGTCACTTATGAAGCTTGTGGGAATTGAGCCGGATAAAAAGATGGATGAGGATGCCAAAAAAGATTTTGTGTCATGCTTTTTATCATTTAAGAATGCTTTTGATTCAAGAGGCGGCGACAGATTTGATTATCCGGTAGGAGACGCATTCCTGAGATTTATTCACATTTTCGGATATGATACAGTTAAAAAGATGACACCGTCAGATATGGCAAAGAATGTTGCAAAATCATGGGCTGAATTCGTATTGTTGTCAGAAGACAGTGCGGTTGATTTAAAGATGGACCCTACTGTAAATGAGCCTAAGAAAAACATTTTGAGTTATCTCCTTCCTAGGCCAGACAGCGGAAGTAAGAAACTGAAAGTAGGATTTATATATGAAAATACACCACAGGATTCGGAATGGTGTTATGCACATGAACTTGGAAGACAGTATATAGATGATACATTTGGTAAGCAGATAGAGACGATAAGCATTACTAATGTCAAGCCGGAAAAAGATGATGAGCATGCTATTGAGATGATGATAAAAAATGGTGCAGACCTTATATTTGTCACATCTCCGGCAATGACAATAGCAAGTGTAAAGATGGCGATTGCACATCTGGATGTAAAGATTCTTAACTGTTCGCTCAATACATCGCATAAGTATATAAGGACATATTATGCGAGAATGTATGAAGCAAAGTTTCTTACAGGGGTTCTTGCAGGAGCACTGGCAACACAGAATAAGATTGGATATGTTGCACAGTATCCTGTTTATGGTACAGTTGCTAATATTAATGCATTTGCACTTGGAGCGAAGTTTGTTAATCCAAGAGCGAAGATTTATCTGAAATGGTCGTCTGTAAAAGGTATCAATATTGAAGAAGAATTCAAGAAAGAAGATATTCACTATATTTCTGACCAGGATATGATAACACCACAGTGTGGTTCAAGACGTTTTGGATTATATAATAATGAAGGCGTCGGCAACAGACAGCATATAGCAATGCCTGTATGGCACTGGGGCGTATTTTATGAAAAGCTTATACAGAGCATACTCGGCGGCTCATGGAAGAAAGATGAGGATTCTGACAGCGGCAGGGCTCTTAATTACTGGTGGGGCATGTCATCGGGAGTTGTTGATTTAATTTGTTCTAACAAAGTTCCGGTAGAGACAAGAAGACTGGTTGAACTATTTAGAAAAGTTATCTGTAACAATGAATTTGAACCATTTTCTGATGAGTTATATGACCAAAACCGACATCTTCAGAATAAAAAGGGACATGAGATGAGCCCGGAGGACATTATCACAATGGATTGGCTTCTTGATAATGTAGTTGGTGATATTCCTGCAATTGATGAGCTTGATGAAAGTGCAAGAGCAATAATGGTAAGTCAGGGAATTACGAGAGAATAAACATAAGTTGGGATTGAGTTGATTATGAGAATACTTGTATTAGCAGATGTTGAGTCTAAATATTTATGGGATTACTTTGAAAAGGAAAAGCTGGATGGAATTGATCTTATACTGTCTTGTGGCGATTTAAAACCGCAATATCTGTCATTTCTTGCTTCATTTTCAAAGGTGCCTATTCTTTATGTTCATGGCAATCATGATGACTGCTATGAGATTGCACCACCTGATGGATGCATCTGTATTGAAAATAAGATTTATGTATACCGTGGAGTCCGTATTATGGGGCTTGGAGGTTCTATAAGATATAATAACGGTAAGAATCAGTATACGCAGGCACAGATGAAACAGAGGGTAAGAAAAATGTGGCTTTCAATAAAGAGACATAAAGGAATTGATATCCTGCTTACACATTCACCGGCGGCCGGAGTTAATGATGGTGAAGATCATGTTCATAAAGGATTTGACGCTTTTGTTGATATATTAGACGAATATCAGCCAAAATATTTTATACATGGTCATGTTCATAAGAGTTATAGCAATGGTTTTAAGAGAGAGGACAAATATAAAAATACAGTTGTTATAAATGGCTACGACAGGTATATAATTGACGTAGACATATAAAAATATAAGGAGGGACACTATATGGCAAAATGGGTTTACAAATTTTCAGAAGGAAATGCTTCAATGAGGAACCTGCTCGGCGGAAAAGGTGCTAATCTTGCCGAGATGACAGGACTTGGAATGCCTATACCACAAGGATTTACTGTAACAACGGAGGCTTGTACGGATTATTATGCAAGCAGCAGAAAAATCAGGGAAGAAATCGTAAACCAGATTTTTGATGCAGTTTCTTGGCTGGAGGAGATTAATGGTAAGAAGTTCGGCGATACACAAGAACCTCTGCTTGTTTCAGTGCGTTCAGGTGCAAGAGCTTCAATGCCGGGTATGATGGATACTATTCTTAATCTCGGACTTAATGATGAATCTGTTGAAGGATTTGCTAAAAAGACCGGAAATGCAAGATTTGCGTACGATTCTTACAGAAGATTTATCCAGATGTTTTCAGATGTTGTAATGGAAGTTCCTAAGTCATATTTTGAAAAAATCATTGATGAGATTAAGGAAAAGAGAGGAATAAAGTACGATACTGAACTTACAGAGGATGATTTAAAAGAGCTTATTGTAAGATTCAAGCAGGTTTACAAGGAAAATAAAAATCAGGATTTTCCACAGGAGCCAAAGGAACAGCTTATAGAGGCTGTTAAGGCAGTATTCCGTTCATGGGATAATCCGAGAGCCATTGTATACAGAAGAATGAATGATATTCCGGGTGACTGGGGTACTGCTGTTAATGTTCAGACAATGGTATTTGGAAATAAGGGCATGACATCAGGAACAGGTGTTGCATTTACAAGGAATCCGTCTACGGGTGAAAAAGGTATATATGGCGAATATCTTATCAATGCACAAGGCGAGGATGTTGTCGCAGGTGTCCGTACACCACAGCCGATTTCCAAGCTTGAAGAGGACCTTCCGGAATGTTATAAGCAATTTATGGAACTTGCATTAAAACTTGAAAATCATTATCGTGATATGCAGGATATGGAATTTACCATTGAAGAAGGTAAGCTGTATTTTCTCCAGACAAGAAATGGCAAGCGTACAGCTCAGGCAGCAATTAAGATTGCATGTGATCTGGTAGATGAAAATATGATAACTCCGCAGGAAGCTGTTATGAGAATTGATGCAAAGTCACTTGATCAGCTGCTTCATCCGACTTTTGATGAGGAGTCATTAAAAGCCGGAAATGTGGTTGGTGAGGCATTGCCTGCATCACCGGGAGCTGCTGCCGGAAAGATTTTATTTACAGCTGATGAGGCAAAAGAAGAAGGTATCGGAGGAAAAGGTGAGCGTGTAATTCTTGTAAGACTTGAGACATCACCTGAAGATATAGAAGGTATGCATGCTTCACAGGGTATTCTTACTGTGCGTGGCGGCATGACTTCACATGCTGCTGTAGTTGCCAGAGGAATGGGAACATGCTGTGTTTCAGGATGCTCTGATATTGTGATTGATGAAGAAAAAGAAGTATTTACACTTGGAGGAGAAGAATTCCACAAGGGTGATTATATTTCTCTTGACGGAACAACAGGCAAGATTTATAAGGGTGACATTAAGACAGTAGAAGCAACTGTAAGCGGTAATTTTGAAAGAATTATGAATTGGGCAGATGAGTACAGAAAGCTTGGTGTCCGCACAAATGCAGATACACCTAAGGATACGCTCAATGCTGTAAAACTTGGAGCGGAAGGAATCGGACTGTGCCGTACTGAGCATATGTTCTTTGAACCTGACAGAATACCTAAGATTCGTAAGATGATTCTTTCAAAGACTGTTGAGGGAAGAAAAGAGGCTCTTAATGAACTTCTCGTCTTCCAGAAGGCGGACTTTAAAGCCATGTATGAGGCGTTGGAAGGAAAGCCGATGACGGTTCGTTACCTTGACCCGCCACTTCATGAATTCCTGCCTACTGCAGAAGAGGATATTAAGGCACTTGCCGAAGATATGAATATTTCGGTTGATGAGATAAAAGCAACATGTGATGCACTTCATGAATTTAATCCTATGATGGGACACAGAGGCTGTCGTCTTGCAGTGACATATCCTGAGATTGCCGAAATGCAGACAAGGGCAGTTATGGAAGCAGCAATTGAAGTCCATGAAGAAAAAGGATATAATATTGTACCGGAGATTATGATTCCGCTTGTAGGTGAGAAAAAAGAATTAAAGTTTGTAAAAGATATTGTTGTAAATACTGCAGAGGCTGTTAAAGCTGAAAAGAATTCAGCTATGCATTACAAAATCGGAACAATGATTGAGATTCCAAGAGCTGCACTTCTTGCAGATGAGATTGCAAGTGAGGCTGAATTTTTCTCATTCGGAACAAATGACCTTACGCAGATGACATTCGGATTTTCAAGAGATGACGCTGGCAAATTCCTTGACTCATATTATAAGAATAAGATATATGAATCAGACCCATTTGCACGTCTTGACAAAAACGGTGTCGGACAGCTTGTAAAAATGGCAGTTGAAAAAGGAAGAAGTGTACGTCCTGATTTGAAATGCGGTATATGCGGTGAGCATGGCGGAGACCCTTCAAGTATTGAATTCTGTCATCAGGCAGGACTTGACTATGTAAGCTGCTCTCCATTCAGAGTTCCTATTGCAAGACTTGCAGCAGCACAGGCAGCTATTAGAAGCGGGGATGAGAAGTAATTTTTACTTCTGCTTCACAATAAACTACGAACAGGCAAAAGCTTTTCGTAACGCCAACGGTCAATATCTTCGCCAATCACAATGGGAAGATATAACGGTGGAAGTGATTTTCTAAAAAATATCCGTCTATCGAATAAATCGGTAGGCGGATTTTTTTGCACATTCGTGTTTAGATTGTGTTTTCGTTATAATGAAATCAACAAAATTAAGGAGGTTTCATTATGAACACATTATTTGAACAAAGCGTGTGCAACTACGAAATACAAGGTGATTATCAACTGCCTTGCATCGCAACAAAAAAGCAGAATGAATTGCATATCGGCGTGTGGGCAAACCGTCACAGACAGTATCTTAAACAACATCATCGAATAAGATATTACAATCTGCTCACAACGGAAAGGCTGTACCCTTACCTTGCGGACATCGAGGAACAGGCACAAACAATGTTTTCACAACTTGTCAAATCATTTGCCGAAAAAGAAAATATTACAGAAAAGCTGAAATCGGATAACCCTATGTTATGGGTGCAGAAGATGAACAGCATCCGTAACAGAGCAATGGAAATTGTGAATAGCGAGGTGATTTTTGTATGAGAAAAATCGTAATATTCGCAATGATATTGACATTCATTTTTACTTTGGTAGGTTGCACTGCCCATAACGAACCAGACAAAAAGGCGGTTGAAAGTTCATCGACTAACGCTGTAATTGATACAACTCAAGTGGAAAAATTGTCCGAGAAAGCAGAGGGTCGAACAGTTGAGAAAAGCACATTTTTGGAAGAAACAACACATTCGCCTGCCGCTGAAACCAGTACAGAAAAGGTGTCAAAAGAGCCGATTTTTTCTCAAACAACAACAGCAAATACCGAGCCGAAGCAAGATATTCACACACAAAAAGAAATGCCTAAAAGCGAAGCATCTGAGCCCGAAATAACAACAAATACTGTTTCGGAAGTCATCACAACAGTTGAAGAAAATGAAGAATTTGATATATCGTATTGGATTTCTTATGCACAAAATTATGCTCAAAGTATAGGTTTAACCTTCGATGAAACTGCTACCGAATGTTGGGACAATCCAATATCCGCTAATACAAACAACAAAAATATCGGCGCTGATATTGAAAGCAGATTGAACAGATACAAGAATGTTGATGGATTTACATCGGTGTGGATATGGGCAGAAAAAGTATCCGATACACAGTATGAACTCTACATCGGATACGCATAAAAATTAAGCACGGATTGCAGAATAATCAGTTGTCCGTGCTTGAATTTTTGTTTGATAATTAATTTTGAATGTTAAAAAAATGGGATAAAAAGGCGTATGCAAACTAAGCGAGCAGACCATTTGGATAACCAAACGGTAATCTGCCCGCTTTCTGCACATACTGAGCGAGCAGACCATTTATGGACAGGTTGTCCAAAACGGTGCTGTCGCTCGTGCTTTCAGCGGCAGTGTATTTGGGCAGCCCACTCCCAAATACCTCGTTAGGGTGACACCCTAAGACCTATTCCGAAAGAATAATCACGATTTATCGAGATGTTTGGAACCCTTGACCTTTCTATTCAAGGTGAATCTTGGCTTCCCTTGTCAGAGATATCAACAATATATACGGGGACAACACCTAGCACAAAAGAAAAAGAAAATTGGGATGGTAAGATACCGTGGATTACACCTGCAGAATTATCGGAAGACTCTTTTTTTGTCTTTGATTCGGAAAGAAAAATTACAGAAAAAGGATTAAAATCGAAATCTTTATCATTGATGCCTAAAAATACCGTGTTATTAAGTACAAGGGCACCTATCGGTAAAGTTGCAATAGCAGGTATAGAAATGTGTTGTAATCAAGGATTCAAAAACTTTCATTGTAATAATACGATTTTAAATCCCATATATCTTTATACCCTTTTAAAAAACAATAACGAATATTTGAATTCTCTTGGAACCGGTACAACATTCAAGGAAATTTCTAAAACAAACGTTTCTAAAATCAAAGTACCAGTTGCTAATATTTCGCTTCAAAATGAATTCGCTGAGTATGTTAAACTGATAGACAAATCGAAATTTGTTGGTTACTTTACCCTAAATATTTTTTATGTGAAATCTTCACATTTTCATCATCCACCATAGCGTATTCAAGGGTAGTATCGATCTTTGCGTGTCCTAATAGGTGCTGAACCTGTTCTATGGGCATTCCTTTATCTATTGCTTTTGTTGCAAGGGTACGGCGGAATTTGTGTGGATGAACATTACCAATTTCCAAATGTTCTCCGATTTTACGCAAAGCAATTTCAACACCGCTGACTTTTAATCTGTTGTATGGATATAACAGACTTACAAACAACGCAGGATTGTTATCTTTTCGCGTTTCAATATATTGTTGCAGATGTATTTTTGTTTTAGCATCAAAATAAACTTTTCTCTGTTTATCGCCTTTACCAAAAACAATACATTCCTTATTAGAAAAATCAACATCGGAAATATCAAGCCTTACCAGTTCTCCTACACGAATACCGGTTGAATAAAGCAGGTCAATTATGGCAAGGTCTCTTGGATTTTTACAGTTTTGTCTCATAAGCTCAATACTTTCATCCGAAAATACTTCTTTCACAAGTTTCGGTGTTTTAACTTTATGTATCCTTCGGGCGGGGCTTTTTACAATATAATCCTCACTTTCAAGCCAAGAAAAAAACGATGAAATTATTCTTCGCATATTATCAATAGTGGATTTTGAAACTTTGTTAGTATCCTGATAATTTGATAAATACAATCGAATATCCTCGGTCGTAACGGAGTAATAGATTTTAGTTATATGAGAAAACATTTTCTGTAATGTTGTTTGATAAAACGCAATGGAACGACTTGAACAACCTTCGATTTTCTTTGCCGCCAAGAACGACACCAATGCTTCTTCGTTGGACTGGGGTTGTGTTTTTACCACATCAATAATTTCCTTGTCTTTTAATGCCTTGTAAAGAGTTCTTTCAATAATCTGCAATGCGTTTTCGTCAAAATTATCTTTTAAACTCTCGACAATTTCTGTAATAATTTTAGTGCTCATAAAAATTACCTCCTATATTTCACAGGAGGTAATTTCAAAAAAATATTCACTTGAGATTAAGCAGCAACATTGAGCGAATTTGTGAACATTGCCACAAGTTGAAGAATAGGAGCGAGCTCATTATCAAACAACTCAGGAATTTCAATTTCAGAAAATGGCTCTGTATTAACTAAATCATCTTTTGTAACATTTCCGTTGCGTATTGCAAAATCTATGATTAAGTTAATTAACTGCCTTTGCTTCTTGTTAAAGTCATTGATGTTTAAGAATTTTGCACATTTTTCATCAATGGCTTTTTTATCAAGCCCTACAATTTTTCTTATAAAGATAATTAACTCCTGTGTGCTTGCAAATTCTTCTTCAGCGCTTGTTTCCGGTGTTTTTAATGAATCCAATACTGATTGAAGCTCATTAAGGTCTTTGTTGTTCAGCTCATCCAAATTTATGATTTTCTTTACAGATTCCAATTCACCGAAATGTTTTTGCAAATATGTAACGATTTTTTCTCTGTATGTTTTGAAATTATCAAAATCATACTTTACATCACGCGCTTTGGTTTCAATCTTGTCATTAAAATCTGAAATCTTGTCGCCATCAGGCTCCCCACGCAAATATTTAATAAGCGGTCCGACTTCCTTTTTTACTTTTTCAAGTTCAAAGAAATCTAAGTCTGTGTAATAGTCCTCATCGGCAAGGCGTTTAAGAATTTCCCTTTTATCAAAAACATCTTGAATACTTGCTTTTTTTAATAATGCTAATGCCGTTTTAAGAAGTTGTCCTTGTTGCTTTGAAGAATCAACCGAATCGTCCAATAACGAAAGCTGAACTATGCTTACTCTGTAATCAAAAGATTTGGAGTAATTATCATCGGTAGTATCTTGGTCTATAAGCTTCAACAGCTGCGTCTTAATTTCATACACATTCTTGTCTGACAAATAGTCAAAAGCAGGAAGTTTACTGTATTTATCTACATAAAACAGTTTCGGTTTAACATCTATACGATTTGTATCAAGTTTTTTAATTTTCTCAACAAGATTGTTTTTTAGTTGTTGATGATATGCTTTGTATTCCGGTTGCTCCTGATACTCAATGCTTTGCAACTTTGCAAGAATATCCAGTCGCAAAGCATATATTTTTTGGTTTAGATTGAGCGGTGTTGAAGGGTCTTTCCCGTCCGGATGCAAGTCAAAATATTCAAAGTTATTGCAATAATCAAAAACAAAGAAACCTTGCTTGTCCACATAATCTTTGCGCTCATCGTCTAAGGTTCTTCCCTCGAAATAATCTCTCGGTGGGGTAATTACATGTAAATCCTTGCAGGTTCTTGTTCCTCGACCCCACATTTGGTCAAATTTAATTCTCGAAAGAACACGCTTGAAAAATACAAGGTTTACAATTTCCGGAATATCCACGCCCGTATCCATCATATCCACAGATACAACAATTTGAGGATTTGAGTCTTTCTTTGCAAAGTTGTCTTGGCGGGTTTTATTCTTTTTTATTTGATTGTCAATTACCTGACAGAATTCATCACCTAAATGCGGATATTTTTTCTTAAAACGCTCTGCGATTTTCACGGCGTGATTATGGTCAACCGCAAAAATCAGCGTTTTACCGATTTTGTTACCGTTTTCTACTCGCAACCCGTTCGCAAAAAGGTCAGCAAACATCTTATCTATGGTATCGTTGTTAAAAATATCTCTGTAAAACGCTTTTCCTGCAACTTCTTCAGGAATATTTCCGTTTTCATCAGCAAACATTTCCTCGTACTGTTCTTTTTCTGCTTCACTCAGGTCATTGTATTTCAAACCGTTTTTCATAACCGCCGAAGTTTTGTCAAAAGCACGATAACTTACCAAATAATTGAGATTTACCGCTTCTTCAAACTTCACTTCAAATGTCGGCTCGTCGGTGTTCAAATCCAATATTTCATAAGTTGACCTATCAATGGCCTTGCTTGGAGTAGCAGTCAAGCCGATTATAAACGAATCAAAGTACTCAAAAATAGCACGGTACACATTGAAAAGAGAGCGGTGTGCTTCGTCAACGAATATCAAATCAAAATGTCCTACTGAAAATTCCTTTTTCGGCTTGTTCAAAAAATTAAGCATAGAGTTATAGGTGCACAGGCAAATTCGAGCACCGGTATCTCTGTCCGGATTTTCGGCGGAAATATCGCTGACGCCACCCTCTATATATTTGCTGAACGGTTTCAGTGCGTTGGAAACGAGATTGTTTCTGTCCGCAAGAAAGAGTACATTCTGCGCCCAGTCGTTGTTTATTAAAATTTTGCTGAGTGCAACAGCGGTTCTCGTTTTGCCAACACCGCAAGGAAGAACAAGCAAGCCCTTTCTTCGCATAGCGCCATCGGTGTTCATCGAATCAATCATTTCTTTAACTGCTTCAACAAGCTTGCTTCTGTCAATAATCGAAGTGTCAACTTCCTTATTTTTGATAGGCTTTCGTTTATCTTCAACACCTGGAAGTTGGCGCTTTATAAGCAACTCCAAATCATCAAGAGATGCAAAATTACCCACCTCTCTTGCCGGATAACCCAAACGGTCTTGAATTTTTATGATATATCCATTGGTGTAATAAATAACCGGTCTGTATTTCAAATTTAAGTTTTTCACCAGTGCGTCTGCATAATCTTTCGCTTGTTGTGCGCCGGCTTCTTCGGATATGCTTGTTCTCTTTGCTTCAATTACGGCAACAGGCAATCCTACTTTGTTGTATATAACATAGTCAACATACCCGACTTTTTGATTCGGTAAATCGTGCACCTCTATCTCAATACCAACCTTATTTGGCACAATTTTTCCCTTTTCTTTCAGAACGGAATACCCGGCACTTTTCAAGTTGGTATCGATGTAAAGTTCTCTTGTTTTTGCTTCTGTAATAGAGTATTCAACCTTTGATACATATTCAAATGTTCTTTTCTGCGTTTCGTCAAAGTTATTTAGTTTGGAGAAAATTTGAAATGTTACTTCTTTTAAGTTTTCTAAAGCAAGGTCGGCGGTTTCTTTATCGATGTCGTGGTCAAAAGCAGCATTATTTCCGGCAAGATATGTAAAATGCAGTTTATTATAGTACTCCGTTTTACCCAAAAACTGTTTAAAAGTTTTATCCTTTAACAATTTGATAAGTTCGCTTGAAGCTGCTTTATATTTCGGAAAATGCTTTGCATAAGTATAACGGACAAGGCTTTCCAAACATCTGCCGTACTTGATACAACGCAAATAAGCGGAACCTGTTTGATTGTCCGATGAAACCGCTATATACAGGTTTTGGAGTTCTTCTATATTTTTTAAGTAATCAAAATTCATAGGTTACTCCTTTCTTTTGGCTGTTAACCAAAGTATTCATCCATTTTACTGTCGAGCAATTCCTGTAAATCATCAATCTGTTTCTGCACGATAAATTTCGATTTGTCGATTAGTTTAACAAAGTCAGCAAACTCGTTTTGAAGTTCGATTGGTGGATTTAATAGTTTAATTTTAGACATTATATGTATAGGAAGCTGTGGCTGCGCAGCACCGGTAACATTGGTTTCTTTTATTTCATCTATTTTGTTTTTAAATGCATTTAAGAAGAAAATTTGATTAAAGGAAACCTCTTTTTGCCTAATAATTACCATACCAGAATTTATTCTCACATTGTCGTAGGGAATATCATCATCATAGAAAGCAATATTCCCAATGGTTCCTCTTGTTGTAATTACAATATCTCCTCGACACAATTTTCCTTTACGCAATAAATTGTCTTTTTCTTCAGAAATGAATTGCATTTGTTCGAAAAGAAAACCATCTTTAGTAACATTCTTGGCACTTAAAAATAAGCAGTATCCTTCGTCTGAAAATTCCTCTGCTTTAGGATAATTTTTCCCTCTATCACCATCTATGATTTCTGCGTAGTCTGAAAAAGTAATTTCTTTGAATCCTTTTTCAACAAACATCTCGATAAATCGTGATTTTACCAATTCATTAAGAGCAAACAACTCAGCCTTTTTGTATTGAATTGATGTTTTTATTTCAATTATAAGTTTAGCAATATTTTTCTGCTTTTCAATAGAAGGGCAAGGTATCTCAATACCTTCGAGTGTAGTTTTATTTATTGCTTTAAATGTACTTCCTGTCCCTTGCTCCTGTAAGAATTCAACAGTCGCACTCAAATAATGATAAAGATAATTTATATCTACTATATCGGATTTATTTAATCTAATTGCTGCAAGACCTCGTCCTATGCAACAATCTTCATTAGCAATATTCATATCGCCGATAGGGGCACGGACTGATATAAGAATATCTCCTTTTCTTGCAATTTTTTTAGGAGCAGTACACCAAACGGTAGGTGTTGGATGTTCTTCACCAAAATCCGCATTGCCCTGATAAAAAGGTATGCCATTTTTATCTTTATTGTAAGATTTTGAATCAGGGGATTGTCCCATAATTAGAGTGCATATTTCACAAATATTTTTTCTGTTCATCACGCCACCTCCTGAAAGATAAATCGTGATTTTACAAGGTCATCGAACTCTTTTAGTTGTTTCTGCTTTGTAGAAATCGTTTTTTCAAGAGTGGATAATTCGTTGACTATTTTATCTTGTTCTTCAAGTGAAACAACCGTTATTTCAAGACGGGCTAAATCATCTTTACTAAAACCTGCTTGTGCGGCACGCCCACCTAAATTCAAAATATAGTTTTGAAAATTCGGAGATAGAAAATAATATCTCAAATATTGCTTTCTGACCACAGATGTATCAGGAACAGCTTTCATAATGGCTACATTATAAGCCCCCGATTTACCTGATAATATTTTGCCGACAGAAGCACCATATCTGCCAATTAGAATATCGTCCTCTGTGCATAATCGCAAACGATTGGAGATTTTTACATACTCTGGAGTTACTCTTCCTTCCTGTGTAAAATCTCTAATCTGCAACATCCTTATATAACCATATTTATATTCAGATGACCATTCACTTTTAGGAGGTTGTGAACCTCCATGAAATTCGCATATATCTGTCAATTTCATCACGCCACCTCCTGAAAGATAAATCGTGATTTTACCAATTCATTAAGAGCAAACAACTCAGCCTTTTTGTATTGAATTGATGTTTTTATTTCAATTATAAGTTTAGCAATATTTTTCTGCTTTTCAATAGAAGGGCAAGGTATCTCAATACCTTCGAGTGTAGTTTTATTTATTGCTTTAAATGTACTTCCTGTCCCTTGCTCCTGTAAGAATTCAACAGTCGCACTCAAATAATGATAAAGATAATTTATATCTACTATATCGGATTTATTTAATCTAATTGCTGCAAGACCTCGTCCTATGCAACAATCTTCATTAGCAATATTCATATCGCCGATAGGGGCACGGACTGATATAAGAATATCTCCTTTTCTTGCAATTTTTTTAGGAGCAGTACACCAAACGGTAGGTGTTGGATGTTCTTCACCAAAATCCGCATTGCCCTGATAAAAAGGTATGCCATTTTTATCTTTATTGTAAGATTTTGAATCAGGGGATTGTCCCATAATTAGAGTGCATATTTCACAAATATTTTTTCTGTTCATCACGCCACCTCCTGAAAGATAAATCGTGATTTTACCAACTCATCAAGAGCATTTAAGCGTTGCTTTGCATTATCTATAGCGGTTGCAACAGTGTCTAATTTCTTTACGATGTTATTCTGCTCTGCAACAGAACGATTTTTAATTTTGAATTTGCTATATTCGGAAATCCAAACCCTTTTATGGCTAAAAGGTGTGTAATCAATCGCCTGCATTGCGTAAAAATAATACTTAAGGTTATCCTCTGCATTTGCCTTGTGCAAAATTTTTATAGCTGAAGATTTTACCTTGAAGTCAAAATCAACGTATTTGCAATCAGCGGTAAAATCATCAAATATAATCACGGGATTTTCTGACGCCTTGCATATGCCGTCTGTTTCATCGGTAAAACCTAAAACAAAAGATTTTCCTGCGGTTAATACGGGTAAAGCAAAATCATCGGAATAATTCTCGGATTTTACAATGTATTTAGTTGGTTGTTCGTACTCAAGTACATTTTCTAAACAAATAACCATTATTTCGTACCTTTGCTAATCTCACCCATAAGTTCATTGAACTGAACTTCCAAATCATTTATAGATTTCAATATTTCGGCAGTAGGGCGATATTCTTTCTTTACAATTTCTTTTTTCTGATATTTGTTAAGGCTGAGCACATAGTTGTTGTCAACAATATCCTGCTTTGTTATGAAAAAAGATTTTTCGTATGGGGTACGGCTTTCCTCTTTGTCTAAATTTTGAAATCTTTCGATTATATCAGGAATGTCGTTTGACTTTACCTCGTTTCTCTTGTCGTCAAGAGAAAATCCGTCGGCTTCCATATTGTAAAGCCATACCTTATCGGTACCGCCGTTTTCTGTTTTATCAAAGATAATTATAGCGGTTTGCACCCCGGAATAAGGCTTGAATACGCCACTCGGCATATATATGATTGCTCTCAATCTTTGGTTTTCAACTAATTCCTTACGAATAATCGTGTATGCCTTTTCATTAGTATTGTTTACTACACCGACAGGAACGATTGAAGCACATCTTCCGCCGATTTTAAGGCTTCTGAGGAACAAAGCAATAAACAGGAGCTCCGTTGATTTGGACGGGCAAATATCTTTTAGGGATTTTGCAAGGTCATTAGCATCAAGAGAGCCACTGAATGGTGGATTTGCCAAAATCAAATCATACTTGAATTCATCTTTGTTATCATCGGTAAGTGAATTTTTGTAATAAATCTGCGGATTGGATACATCGTGCAATGTCATATTCATTGTACCGATTCTGAGCATATCAGGGTCGGTTTCATTTCCGTAAAACATTTCATTGTTAAAAGCGTATCTGCTTTCTTTGTTATTCAGTTCGCCTTTTTGGTTTTCGGCAATATATTTAGCAGATTCCATCAAAAATCCGGCAGAGCCCATTGCGGGGTCACAAATTTTCTCGCCTAATTTCGGCTGCATTAGCTGCACCATCATATTGATAATGTGTCGAGGCGTGCGAAACTGTCCGTTTGTACCGTTTACGGATAACTTAGCAAGCAAGTACTCATAAACATCACCCATAATCTCTTTGTTGTCAAGATTCAGTTCGTCATCATCCAATCCGCGAATAACCTTTTCAAGAATTTTTCCACTGGGAATATCAAGCTTCGCATCGGTCATAAATCTGGAGAAAGCATTGTTTTCTCCGTTGTGCATTTCACGAATGAATTTAAAAACAAAATCTTTAACAATATGGTACATTTTCTCGGTTGAGAAATGCACAAAGTTGTGCCATCTTAAATCTTCGTATGCGACAGCATCTATTACATTACCGTCCTCATCTTTATCCTCGGCAAAAGTCCCTTCGGGAAATGTAGGATTTTTAATTTTTACACCAAAAGCGTTGGCATTTGCTTCCTTTTTGATTTGAGCGTCATCTAACATTTTAATAAAAAGTAAGTATGTAATTTGAGTAATGTTTGTTTTGGCGTCAGCCATTCCATTATCCCACATACCTTGCCATATGGCGTCTATTTTTGTTCTTGTTGTAATATCCATTATATTTGCCCCTTAGTTTTCTTCTGGTAAAATTTCTAATATATCGTCAATCGTGCAGTTAAGACGACAGCAAATCTTTGCTAACACTTCAACCTGCACAGATTCGTTCTTTCCGAGCTTTGCCATTGCGTTTGATGAAATCCCTGCTTCCGTGCGAAGTTTGGTTTTATTTAGATTTTTATCAATAAGTAGTTTCCACAACTTGTTATATGAAATCGCCATTATTTACCTCCTAATCGACAGCAATTAAAAAGGCTATAAATATCTACAATAGATTATAACATTTTATGTTTTGTTTTTCAACTGAATCCATTATATTTCAATGAAATATTTCATTTCTCAACGACGATAAGCGTTATTGGGTATGATTTTATTTCCCAAAATCAATATATTTTCATTTTTGGGAAGTTAATGCTGTAAAGATTACAACTTAATATTTTTTCAAACACTTTCTCCTCTCGGTTCATGAATCGGGAGGAGATTTTTTGTTTTCAAAAGAAATTTTTAAAAATATTTGCAAAAACACCCCCAAGAATCCTTTCCCATTTCAAACAAGTGAAAGGACTTTTAATTTTCTTTTCAAAAATACCCCCATTTTTTCGCTTCCTGGTTCAAACAAGTGAAGGGTATTAAAAATTTTTTCAAAATCGGGCGAATTTGGGTGTGCATTTTGACACCCTTTGTCCAAATGAGTGAAAGGAGTTTTTTCTATGGCAAGATTATCAAAGAAATTAAAACGGGAATGGGACTTTTTTATCAGTCCCAAAACAGGCAGAAGAACATACAACGACTTATGCCGCAAATGTCGGAATGACTGCAAACAAAGCTTTCGGGCAATCGTTGTCTGTTGTCCTCTGTATTGTTCTAAAAGAAGCATCAAATCTCCACCAAACAGCAACGTTTTTAACGATTCGGGATAAGAGGATAACAGATATTTGTTTTAAAATAAAACGGCTTACAGAGAGAATTTTTGATGGTTTCGGCTCCTTTTCGACACAGAAAAACGGCTGTCAAGTTATCTTTCTAACTCGCCGTTCAATACAATTCAAATAGCAGGTAACCGTATAAATATATAAATAAATATATAGTTCTTACCTGCCGTAAAAGAAAGGACTTAAAGATGATAGCAAATAAAGTATACACAAGAGATGAAATGAGAGAGGAACACATCATCACTTCCGATTATCGGTTCATAGACAAAGAGGGCGAATACTTTGCAAAACTGATAATGAGAGCAGAGGCAAGCAAAAATATGATGCGTCTTTTCTTTCAGTTAAGCGACGGAAGAAAGATAATCACGCCTGTGTTCTGGTGGCAGAGTTATCTCGGATTTTATGAGATAGATAACGGTACAAATCTTCGATTGATTTATGAGAGAAACGGCAAAGGCATCTCACTGAAAGAAATTGAAATATTGGATTAAGGAGGCATTGAAATGCAAGAACCAATAAAGAACATCAACATAGATTTACTTGTTCCCTTTGAAAATCATCCGTTTAAGAAAAGAGACGGAATTGAAAATGAAGAGCTGAAAGAGAGCATAAAGGAAAACGGTTTACTTGAGCCGATAATTGTTCGTTCTTTTTCCGCCGGTACTTACGAAATCATCAGCGGTCACAGGAGAGTTGAAGTTTGCAAAGAGCTGGGAATAAAAACCGTTCCCTCAATAATCAGAGATATGACAAAAGATGAAGCTGTAATAGCAATGGTGGATTCAAATTTGCAAAGAGAACATCTACTGCCAAGCGAAAAAGCTTTTGCTTACAAGATGAAACTTGAAGCAATGAAACATCAGGGGAAAACTTCGTGCCAAGTTGACACAAAGTCAAGAACAGATGAACAAATCGCCGAAACAGTAAATGATAGTGCAAGACAAGTCCAACGATATATCCGCTTAACACACCTTATCCCCGAATTGTTAAAACTCGTTGACGAAGAAAGGATAGCCTTTACCCCGGCTGTCGAGCTTTCGTATCTACCCGAAAATGAGCAGAAAATGTTAACCGAAGAAATAGAATACACAGATGCCACACCGTCTTTATCACAGGCACAGCGACTGCGAAAATTCAGCGAGCAAGGCAGACTGTCCATAGACACAATATTTGCCGTTTTAAGTGAAGAAAAGCCCAATCAAAAGGAACAAGTCAAATTCAAAACCGAAGATATCCGCAAATATTTCCCCAAAAGTTATACAAGCCTGGATATGCAAAAAACAATCATAACACTGCTTGAAAAATGGCAGAGACAGCGAGAAAGAAACAAAAGGGAGGAGCGATAATGAAAAAGAAAATCGATAGCTTATATGCGGCACTTATGCTTATAGAAATTCTATATGAGCGTGGGCTTATAAACAAAGCCACACTTGACGCCGTGAGAGAAAAAGTTAAATCCGAAAATCCGCACAATTCACAGGCAGCATAATGTCAAATATACTTAAAAACACAAGGAGGAATTTTTATGACAAACACAATTTTTAAAAACAATACGAAAATCGGAAATCCTTACGATTTTCTTGACCGCAACAGACATCGCAAAATGGTTTTTTACGGCCGTGTGTCCACCGAACACGAAGCACAGATGGCTGCTCTTGAAAATCAAATTGAATGGTACGATGACCAAGCGAAATATCACCCCAACTGGGAGGTGCTGAACAAATATATCGATGAAGGAATAACAGGAACGCAGGCGAAAAAGCGACCGGCATTTCTGCAAATGATAGAGGACGCAAAGAAAGGAAAATTTGATTTGATTGTAACCCGTGAGGTCTGCCGATTTGCGAGAAACACCGTTGACACTCTTGTTACCACAAGAGAACTGAAAAATATCGGCGTTGAGGTGTATTTTGTGGAGGATAATATTTGGACAATGGACGGAGACGGTGAACTTCGACTGACAATTATGGCAACCCTTGCACAAGAGGAAAGCCGCAAAACCTCGGAGCGTGTAAAAGCCGGACAGCATATCAGCCGACAACAAGGTATGGTGTACGGCAGAGGAAATATCTTGGGTTATAACCGTAAAGCAAAATCCACATACACAATAAACCCCGAACAGGCGGAAACCGTGCGAATGATTTTTGATATGTACTTACAGGGCGAAATGGGCGCCTCCAAAATTGCGAACGAGCTCACCCGGCTTGGACGAAAAAACGCATCGGGTTTGGTAAAGTGGTCACCGTGCGTAATTACGAGAATTGTTAATAACCCTACATATATGGGTTATCAGGCTTACGGAAAATCATATAGCAACAACTATCTTGAACAAAAGCGAATACTTAATAACGATTTTTCCACATATATGCTCGTAAAAAGCGATTATGAGCCTATTATAACCGAGGAAGAATGGTATCGGTGTCAGGAAATCAAGCAACGGAGAGTAACAAAAACAATAGGCGTTTCTACCGACGGCAAGAAGAAACAACCGAATCACGGTAAAAACGAAACAAAAGACCTGTGGGCAACCAAATTGAAATGTCGATGCGGAGCGTCTTTCCGCAGAAATCGCTGGCATAAAAATAACAACGCACCTTGGTCATACGGATACCTGTGCTATAACAGGCTGAATAACGGCTCTGCTCAAAAACGACGTGACGCAGGATTGGACGATACAGGCTACTGCGACCAGACGGAAATACCCGATTGGAAGCTTGAAATGATGGGCAAAATGATTATGGAGCAGGTATGGCGGACAAGAGCCGAAGATATAAAGCTTGCCTGCGAGATACTTCAAGAATGTTATAAACCGGATAGTAAAGCTCCTCAACAAAACAAATCGGTTATGCTTGCAAATATCGAAAAACTAAAATCCAAAAAAGATATTCTTTTGGATATGCGCAGCGACGGCGAAATCACAAAAGAGGAATTTTTGAAAAAGAAAGAAGACATTGATAAAAAGATTTCACAGTTGACCGCAGAATATGAAAAAGACGATTGCCCGACCGAAAGCGACGAAGCGGGTTTGGAACTTGGCAAAATTGAAGCGGCGCTGAATGAGCTGATTGATTTTTCACAACTGGTCTTGCCCCGTGAAATTTATCAAAAGTTTGTTTCAAAAGTAACACCTTACAGCAAAACACATTACAGGTGGTATCTGAACTTAGACGGCACGGGAACACAGATGGCAGATGTTAAGGTAAACGGCAGAAAATCCAATGCGACTGTCGCATTCTGCGACGAGGGGGAAATTCCCCCGGTACATTTTAAAGAGATTATTTTCTTTAATATTTTGAAACAGGAAATTAAAAACAAAAAATCGTTTTTCGTGGCTACTCTGCACAGGCAGCACTGACATATCCGGAGTGTAGACAGTCATGTAAGAGTTCCGATATTGATATGGATGAAATTAAGGAAAAAGCTAAAAAGGCAGCAGGAGAGGCTGCCAAGGTCGGAAAAGAAGTAGCTAAGGAAGCAGTCAAGGCAGGAAAAGAAGCTGCAAGAGTCGGCAAGGAAGTTGCGAAAGCTGCAGTTGCCGGAATTAAAGCCGGAGTTGCAGAAGGAAGAAAGGCTTATGAAGAAAATAAGAAAAAATAATTAAAAGTCTGTCATTAAACAAGGCTTTGACGACTGTCATGATATCCTATAACCAACAAAAAATCGCACCTGCATAAAATTGCAGGTGCGATAATTTTTTAATATTAACGAGTCCTGTGCATCTTACGGGCGGAACAATTCTTTTCTGCTTGACATAATCATCATAATGGATAAATATTAATATCAGGAGGAAGAGTGATGAAAAAGATTCTTATAGTGGAAGATGACAAAGATATAAGTATAGAATTAAAAGCATTACTTGAAAATTCAGGGTATGAGGCATCAATTCTTACTGATTTTAAAAATGCAAGTGATGAGATATTAAGAAATGAGCCTGATTTGGTGCTTCTTGATATTAATATCCCTTATATGAACGGAGAGATGTTGTTAAGGGATTTGAGACAAAAGACAGATGTTCCGGTTATTATGGTTACAAGCAGGGATTCCGAGGCTGACGAGGTGCTTTCCATGAGTTATGGGGCAGACGATTATATAACCAAGCCATATAATCCTACAATACTGCTCTTAAGAATTAATGCAGTATTTAAGAGGATTGGCGCGAAGTCAGATAATACAACAGCTTACCGTGGAATGGAAATACTTCCGCACAAGGGTGTTATTAAGTATAAGGATGATGAGATAACTCTTACTAAAAATGAAATGACAATATTCATGTATCTGTTATCACACAGGGAGCATATAGTTTCAAGAGATGAGCTTATGACTGAGCTGTGGAACAATGAGGAGTATCTTAATGACAATGCACTGACTGTGAATATAAGCAGATTAAGAGGCAGATTTAAAGATATTGGTCTGGAAGATGTTATTGAGACAAGAAAGGGACAGGGATATATTCTCGTATGAAGTCAGGAAAATATATTAAAGACAGACTGTATTCAATGTGCATATTTGTGGCAATGCTTATCATAAGCGTACTTATGATGGCGGCATTCAAGGTGTCTGTACAGTTGATAATCGCAGAAATATGTATAATGATAATATGCTATATTGCAGTTGTGCTGGCAGATTATTACCACAGAAAGAAGTTCTATGACGAACTGGAGGCTAACATAGCTGCACTTGAAGAAAAATATCTTATTACAGAGACACTTGTCAGGCCGGCTTTCTATGAAGGGCAGATTTTCTATGATTCTGTGAGTGACATAGACAGGTCGATGACGGAGAATGTTAAACGATACAGGCAGGGAATGGAGCAGTTCAAAGAGTATGTTGAAATGTGGATTCATGAGATAAAGCTTCCGATAGCCTCACTTACACTTATGCTTCATAATAACATGGATAAATGTGATAAAGAATTTGCGGACAGGATGAATACGCAGATTCGCAGAATCAATAACTATATTGAGCAGATACTTTATTATGTGAGAAGCGAAAATGCAGAAAAAGACTATATAATTAACGATGCCAGACTGTCTAAGATTATAAGTAATGTAGCATTAAAGAATAAGGATGATCTGCTTGAAAATGATATCACATTTGAAGTGAGCAATGCAGACAGGATTGTTCTTACAGATGCAAAGTGGATGGAATTCATGCTTAACCAGATAGTGA
>OHUK01000488.1_pt1 | contig 23250 bp, 24 predicted proteins | sample 1579201 | NCBI WGS metagenome assembly OHUK01 (sample SAMEA3879528, study PRJEB24766) | human gut metagenome | biome: human-associated habitat; feature: feces | place: USA | collected 1985/1987 | reverse complement strand
TTCGTTAGAGATAATTTAGTTTTGTTTTAACCCAAAAAATCCTAAGCCACTTTTGGCCTAGGATTTTAACGTATTTAATAAGTATATGAATTATCTTCATAAACAGTTACCCCTGCAAATTTACTCATAATTTCTAGTTTTTCTTTTACTGTCCTGTTTAGCATATTTCTTACATAATTCTCTACTATTTTTCTATCTGAAGAACTACTTGGTTTGTATTCTAATGCATATAAAATAAGTTTTTGAGTGTATGTAGCTCCTTTTATTGAGTCAATATAATCAAATACTTTGTCTTTCTTGCTTCCTGTTATCGACTTTCCATTAACTGTTCCATCGTCTTTCTTATCTGCCTTAAATTCTTGTGCTTTATATTGCAAGTACTTACTCATATTTAAGCCCGAGCCTGTAAAAGATTCTTTAACTATATCATATTTTGTATCCTTTTTTCCTAGTGAATTTTCATATATTGCCTTTTTAGTTTTTTCATTGTATTTACTATTGGCAAGAACCTCTAATTTTTCTGAATCTTTGTCTAATCCTTGAGTGTTAGCTAAAAATTCAAAATAATTGCTAGTATTGCCACCGGCTTTTTTAATAGCATTTGTTACTTGTGATAATGTACTCTGTTCATTCTTCAAGCAATTTTGTCTAGCATAATCAATTTTTATTTGTTCTGTACTATAACTATATACCTTTTCTATTGCTAATTGCTTTTGAGAATCGGACAATTTTTTATATCCATCAGAATTTATTAAATTCTTTAATAATTCATATGAAGTTTCTCCAAATTGTTTTTTATATTTAGCAAATTCTTTTGATGTCATAACATATTTCTTTTTATCTATTGTCAGATTCTTGTTTATAGTATCAGGGAATACTGAACTTTCTCCAGTGTTCTCATACACCTTAGTAATCTCTTTGTCTACATTGTTTGAATTTAATTCTTTTCTTGCCCATGGGAATACTGCATTTTCCAATGCTCTTAAAGCAATGTTATCTGATTGTTTCTGTTCTTGTCCCCATATATCAGTTTTTATTGGAAGTTTTTGTCTTAATCCAGGGATTTTATTCATTATTTGAGTTCTTGTTGTATCTATTGCTTTTGGTAATACACCTGTTTTTGTCGAAGTAGTATTTCTTTCATATTCATCAGTTGTTTTAGCAATTTGACCTAAAGCTGTTGGTATAAATTGATTTACGTATGATTTAATTGAATTTGTTCCTATACCAGCCAACATTTTTGAACTTCCTTGATCATAGCTTTTAAGTGCAGATGTCAAACCACTAAGCATAGACATTTCAGTCATTGGGTTCATTGCATTAGTAAATGAATCTAGAATATTCATTGATGCATCAATTACTTTGTTATAGAAAACATCCTCATCACTAGAAGATGTTTTCTTTTCTTTTTGTGCTTTCATCAATTCATAACATTCTGCTCCTATAAATAATGGAATACCTGATGGAGCAAGCCAATCTAATGAATATGTATTGTTTCCAATTGTTATTGCATAGTTTTGACTGCCTCTTCCTTCTTCAAATTTTTCCTTGTCTTCATCATCGCTTCCAGTTGCCTTTAAGACTCCACAGTTTGCAAGAGCATATCCCACTAATGCTATTCCTGTTCCTGTTAATCCTTTAGAAATGTTGTCTATATATTTATTAGCTGTAATATTGCCTTTTCTTAACTGAGCTGTATCATATACTGCACTCTTTACTAGACCAACTGGACTATATTCTAGCCCAGCTTTTGCGACATTTATAGGTGTCTTCTTGAATGGCAATGTAGCATCTAATACGAACTTTGAGAATTTATTCTTATTAGATAATTGATTTATCAATGAAGCTAATTGGCTGTCTTGATGAAATGTAGCTTCCTTTGCCTGTTCAATAGCAAAATTTCTTGCTTTTCCTAGCTGTTGATCTGTTATAGTGTCTGGAGTTAATTTGTTTGCAGTCATGTATTCTGATAGAGCTTTTACATAACCTGCTTTTAATCCCCAACCATCTTCTGCTTCTAGTGCTTTATTATTTAAGTCAAACGCTTTTCCAATTGTATTTTCCATTGCATCGCTTTTGAATGTACGCATATTATTTTCTAGTCTAGTTTTGGGATTATATTTATTTTCATTTAAGCCTAGTCTGTCAACAACATTTTCTATATCTGCCTTAGCAAATGCTTTTACTTCTTTGCTAGCTGGAATTACGGTATGATTTCTTTCCATGTATGGATTTATTTTGCTTACCGCACTTTCTATTCCTCCTGCAACTTTATTCTTTATTCCTTGTACTCCCCCCATTGCTGTATTTCCTACAATGTTTCTTATATGGGTTCTAGGATTAGCCAACATTGAGAAATATCTCCAGGCATCAATTTTTTGTGCCGTTGTTTTTGTTACTTGTTGTCCTAACTCTTTATATACTTCATTTAAGTTTTGTTTTAGTATTTTAGCGTTTTCAGAGTTAGTAATTTTGTTTAACATTTCTGGTGTCAATTTAAATTGTTCCGCATCTTCTCCTCTTGTTCTTTTTAAGTCTTTGTTCATTTTGTCTACTGACCTTTGCAACCACACTGCTTGACCTTCTGGAGTTTGATGATTCAACAAAGACATTGCTTGTACTGTTTGACCAGCTGTTGTTCCTGCCATTGCTGTTGCTTGAATGGCGTCCTGCAATTTTGTTTTATTACCAGTTTTGGAATAATATTGTATTAACCTTTCTCCTATTGCTATATCTTCAGCTTTTATAGTACCTCCAGTAGTTGCTCTTGATAGTAAAGACGCTAATTCGCTATCAGCTCCAGTTGTTGATATTCTGTCATCAGCTAATTCTAATTGTTTTGAGTTGGATTCTGGAACATAAGTATCAGTTCCCATTAAACTTTTAGCAATTGCCTTTGCTTCATCAGTTGTATAGTTACTTTTTATTATTGACTCATAATGCTTTCTTCTTTTTTCGCCCTCTTTCTTCTGTTTAGTCCACTCGCCAGTTTCTAATTCATTAGAGGTATCTTGTGTTTTTGAACTTTCATTCATATTAAAAGAAGTAGAATCATCTACTCCTTGTTTTCTATTATTTCCTTCGTTTTTAATATTACTTGTCTGTTGGTTGCTGTTGGGTGTTCCTTCAGAAATTCCAACATTTTTTTCTGCTGTTCTTCCGTTTTTAAATTTGTCATTGATGTCATACACGCTTCTTCTTCCAGTCCCGCTTCCCTCATCATTTTCAATATTTGTTTCACTAATTCTGTTACTTGTATCACTTCCATCAATCCCTTCATTTAAAATATTAGTTTCAGTTTTATCTTTAACTAATCCTAGGTTTTCCCAGCTTTCAACTAACTTTACCGGAACTTGTTCTATTCCTAATTCACTTGCAATCTTTAGTCTGTGATTTCCATTTTCAATAGCAAATGTTCCGTCATTTTTTCTGTATATTTCAATTGGCTCTACAATCCCATTCTGTCTTATACTTTCTCTTAAATTTTCTATTTGTTCGGTTGTTCTATGTCCTCCATCTTTAGCCAATTGGCTCAAATCATTAGTATTTATATTTTTAGTTTCGCCTAATTGTAAATTATTATACTCTTTAATATTATTTTTTTCAATACTATTTGGGATATTTTGACTACTTCTAGTTTCATTTATGACATTATTTATTTCGCCAGTTTCTAATTCATTTGAATTATTTTGTTTTTTTTGCATATAATTATCAGTAGTAGTATTTTTGACAGAATTATTATTTTGTGATATACTATTGTTAATAGTAGATATATTGTTATTTGTATCTACAGAAGAACTAATTCCCTTAGGCAATTGGAGCCTAGTAGTGGGTAGTTCTTTTATTATGCCTTCATCTATATCATATAGTAAATTGCCTTTTGCTATTTCTGTTTTCATAAATCTATCATAATTATTCTTTCCATATGCACTTGTCAATCTATTAGAAAGAAAATCAATATTACCTATTTGTCCATTATAATTTACTTCTATACTTGCTATTATAGGTCTTTCATTTGTGTCGGCTAGATCTGTGATAACAACAATACTGTCTTTATTACTTGAAGACTGCAAAACATTTAGTGGATTCGCTATAGCTTCTGGTATCTTCTTTATTGTTTCAATTGGCAATCCGTGCATTTGGTCTGTACCATCGCTACTTTCTTTTATTATACTTTTCAATTTTCCTTGTTTTAATACCATCTCTTCGTTATTTAATCCTATTTTTTTAAGGATTGTTGGAGTCTCTCCTAAATATAGAAAGTCTCCACTAGGTAATTTATTTTCTACATACTTATCTATTTGTTCCGAAAAAGTACCGTTACGTTTCAAAATACTTCTTATTTTTTCTTTATTATTATTTGCATCTTCTAAAGAGTTAATATTTTGCCTTATTGAACTAATATCTGCATCTGATACTTCACTCATATTGTTTAATACATCTAACATCATTGTTTTATAATCTTCTGATATATTGCTATTTGTTATTTCTTTACTTGCCATTTGTTTCAATTGATTTGAATATGTGTTTTCTGTGTTTACTGTTGGCAAAAAATTTTGTTCTACATTTGTATTGCTACTTGTTTGTTGCTCTTGTGTTATATATCCATCTCCATTTATTACTTTTTGAGCCTCGTTTATTCTTGAATTTACTTCATTTGTCTTGTTTTGTTGTTGTACTTCTTTATATGTACTTCCACCTAAACCTAAAGCATTTAATGCCAATGTTGTTAATACTGTTATTTTTGCAGTTTCTTTTAATTGGTCAAAGTCCACTACTTTACCATCATCTTGATACATAAATTTGTCAACTGTGTTTTGACCTATATCCGTTAATACTTCTTCTAATACTTCGCCACCTACTTCATAGCCTTTACTTGCTATTTTTTGACCAACTTTTGATTTAATATTTTTTGAAATGAAGTTAACTGCTGTATTATCCAAAGTCCCTTTTGGCAAGAACTTAATTCCACCAGTTAGCTTTTCTGCACCTACCTCAATAGCTCCTTTTAAATCTCCGGCAAGTTTTGCTTTTTGGATGTTATTTTCCTTTAATAGTCCTTCTCCCGAAGCATCTCCTGAAGAAGACATAAACATTGCTACATTTCCTGTTCCTGGCATTAGTGCATTCAATGCCATAGTTGGGGCCATATTACCTAAATTTCGACTAATATTCCCTAATGTCTGCATTGTTGGAGAAAGTTCTTGACTTGCTATTGCATCAGCATTTTTATCAGCTTGAGTCTTTCTTATCTGTTCTACTAAATTCTTGTTAGTTTCTTCCAATCTTTTTCTTCCATTTTCATCTGTAAATTTAGCTAAAATCTTGTTATCTAATACCCTTTGATTATCGTCTGCAACTGATGTTTGCAGATATTGTCCAATAGATTTTCCCCAACCAGTTATCGCTCCTTTAGCAGTATCTATTAAATATCTGGTTTTTGCTGGAAAACTTACTTTAGGATCATTTGACTTCATATCTTCGTAGGTTTGAGAGGATATTGAAGATTCTCCAAGTGGTTGCAAATCCTCTTTTGCAGTTTTTAATGTTTCGTTTTCTTTTTTTAATGTATTTATCAATCTTGAATCACTAAAAGGATTGCTTATCTCTCCTGTTCTTCTTGAATTTGCAATAAAACCTGCTTTTGGTAATTCATATATTTTTTGATCATCTTTTCTTTTCATTTTAGAACTTGCTGTCGGTGACTCTTGAGAGCTTGATGTATCTCTTGTTGTTTGTTTTTCTTCTTCCATTGCAGTTGCTATTTTATTTATTTTTTTCTTTTCTTCATCTGACAATTTAAATTTTATTGCCATAACTTCCTCCTATTGTTTACTCCAGTATTGAATTACTTCTTCTGGAGAACTGAAATATTTTCCGGAATACTTATCATAAATATTTTTACTGATGCCAGGACCCGAAAGTGTTTTTAGTCCTTTAATAATATCTTGTAATGTTATATTTTGGGTAGTTTCAGCATTCGCTTTAGCACTATCTCCAAAAGTTTTAGTATTAGAGCTACTACTTTTTTTCGAACTGCTTGAGCTTCTTGAACTACCCGAGCTACTAGATTTTTTTTTTGAAAGCTCATATTGTTTTAGTGCTAAATCAAATTCCTTTTGCCATTGACTGTCTGAAACTTTGTCCCTACCTACTTTGTAGTTATAATCTCTATCGTTCATTGCTTTTGTGTAATCATAATTTGCAAAATTCATGTAATTCTTTAGCGCATCTTGATATCTGTTATAAGATAATTCATTGTTATATTTTTGTAACTCTAGTTTTGCATTTTCAATATCAGCTAGCAATTCGTTTTCTTTTGCCATGTATTGTAATTGTGTATTATTTAATTCTTGATTTATATTTTGAATTGATTTATCTCTATTGGCTTGCAATGAAGCTAAATTATTGCCATAAGCATTCTCAATGTTTGCATATGCACTTCCCACAGTTCCTGTTTTATCTAAACCTGCTTGCGACAATTGTTGTTCCATTGATTTTTTTGCTAGCATAGAATTAATGTATGCTTGTCTAGCATTATCATTGTATGATTGCATCACATCGTCTTTTTGTGCATTTATTTGATTTGTTGCTATTTGTTGTTGGTTTGTTAATGCATTTTTTCTACTTTCTGCTATTTTTTCGTATTGTGCTAGTAATGCTTGTGAATCATTTCCAACATTTGATGTAGCTTTATTTGCATAAGCTTCTGCTAACTGTTGTGTTGTTTTTGTAGGTTGAGTGGGCTGAGCCTGAGTTGTTTGTGTCGGTTGTGTAGCAACTGTAGTTCCAGTAGTTTTAACTGTATTTGTTTGTCCTGGTAATTTCAACGTATTTCCCGTATATATCAAGTTAGCATTTTTTATATATGGGTTTAGTCCCATAAGAGTACTTACACTTGTATTATATTTTTGTGCTATTCCACTTAATGTATCGCCACTTTTTATTTTATATGTTGACATCTTTCCCTCCTAAAAAATGAGCTAGGTATTAGCCTAGCTCTTATTTCATTTGAATACCAATAATTGTATGCCCGTAAATTCCAGCATAGCTCTCAGTTCCTTGCTCAGTTCTACTATCTACATAAGGCAACCAACCATCTTCAGCAGTTTTAACACGATATGTTACATGACCTTTTGTAGATTTGATTTTTATGCAATCAATAGGCTGTCCATAAATTCCAGCGTAAGAATCTGAATTACTTTTATCATTTTTCTTATAGTTTTTAGAACTTACCTTATCTAACCAACTTCCATTTTTAATATGTGCTTGAACTGTTATTTCTCCGTATTCTGGTTTAGCTCTTAATCCACTAATCGCTTTGCCATATATGCCTGCATAACCTTCATTTGTATTGTCACACTTGTTTACTTCTGGTAGCCATTCATTTGTGTATGCCTGATAAGTGATTACTCCTGTGTAGTCTGGTTCAACTGGATTATCATTTGTTGGTAAATCTGCATTTATATATGCTGTAGGATTTATAAAGTTATCGTTTTTATCTCTTACTTCAAAATGTAAATGTGCTCCAAAACTATGACCAGTATTTCCCATACGACCAATAATCTGTCCTCTTGATACTTTTTGTCCTACTTTAACTGTTACACTATTATATTTCATGTGTGCATATAGTGTGTAATATCCATTATGCTTAATTTTTACATAATTACCATAAGAGCTCCCATATTTATCGTTTGTTTTATAATTATTTCTGACAGCTACGACCGTTCCTTCTGAGTGTGCTGTAATATAATCTAATGTATAACCTGTGCCAACTAAATCAATTCCATTGTGAACTCCTTTTTTAAATGCTTGTGTGATTACATTGCCTTTATTTTTAAAGACTCTACTCATCTTCTGTCACCTCGATTTCATCTTTTATCTCTTCAAAAATTTCCTCTGTAGGTTCTTTTACAAGTTTCATTACTTCAAATTCTTCATCTTCCATTTATTTTTCCTCCTTATTTTCTTTAAGTTGTGTTCCAAAGTAAAAAGCTATTATCATTAAATAAATTTCTTTTATATCGAAATTTCCTTTTAAAGCAAGTATTGCTACTACTATTGTTAATGCTAATGTAACTATACTTTTTACATTAATAAGTTTGGCTAACTTTTCCCACATATTAATCCACCTTTCTTTCTTTCATAATTTTTCCCCATTTAGAATGTATGTAACTGTTGCCACCTAAATCTTTAGTATAGTGGTCATACAACTCATATGCTCTTTCAATTTGGCATTCGTCTTTTTTAACTCCAGCCTCTATATCTGCTAAAAAATCAACTAAATAATTTCTTGCTTGTCCTAAATCAATATTGTCAATTTTCTTATTTATCGGTTCAAAGGTCTTTTTTAATATTTTTTGTATTGCTACAATAATTGTTGTTACAGCAGTTATTATTGATGCTATTAGAATTATTACATTGCTTATTTCTCCCATCTATATATCCTCCGAATCCTTAAACTTATCAATTGTCTTTAAGTAGGCATATGCTTGTTCTATTTTGAAATTTTCTTCATATTCTTTATTGATGTAATCTGTGTCTATGTATATATTCATAGGTTCTGCATTTTCAATAGCTGTTTTTTCTTCTTGTCTTTTTTCCTCTGATGTATAAGATGCTACTTCAATTATAGTAGATACATTAGTTATATTATTTATACTAACTATTCTGTGATAATTTACACTTACTCCATTATCTAATGTTATTTCTTTTTTTAATCCCATATATTTTCCTCCTTAACTCCATACTTCTACTTTTGTTATATATAATTTGTTTGGGTCAGTAGTATTTGCACTACCAAATTTAATATTTGCCTGTGTATTTCTTGATATTGTTATTGTTGTGCTATTTACTACAAACAAGGCAGAATTTAGCATTATCCATGAATCACTACTATTTTTTCTGACAATAGTTCCATAGGTAGTACAATTAGCATTAGAAACACCCGAAAAAGTAGTTGAACCATATTGCCCATCATCATTTTTATAAGATATTCTTATATTTTTATAGTTTGCTGCACTTGCTAACAATGTTACTGTTCCAGAAGTTCCAGATGCATTTGAATAAGCAACTGTGTGTTTAATCTTATTTCCATCTTCATCATTATAGGCTCTATTAGCAATTCCGTTAAAAACCTTACCTGTGTCGGAATTACTTGATACTGAAAATACAAGACCAAAGGCCTTATCATATATACCCCTTCCACTACTATTTGCAAACATATACATTCTATTTGCCCAACTTGTACCTACACCACATACAGCTTCTGCTCCAGGTCTTATAACATTTATAACTTCTGGGGATTGTATATTGGCTTGAATTGTAGAATAAGATATAAGCTGAAGGTTTGAAAGTGTTGACTGTGGTGTAACAGTTTGTCCCTTAAATGTAACGCTAGAAGTATATATGGTCCAAGTTTCATCATAATCAGTCCAAATATAATATTGTCCTCCACCTCTACACCAAAATACAGGTCTGCTACTATTTTCTAATTGTTGATAACTTACAGGCATAGTATTAGTGAATTTAAAATTATTTTCTAATATAATCCCATGTCCGTCTGTCGTTCCCCAACCAGCTGGTTCATTTAATAAATCTAAATTACAGCTAAATCCTTCACTATGTGTACTCCAAGATGGTTTTGTTCTAGAATTTAATTCTACTGCAAGTCTTAAATGACTCATACCACCTTTAGGTAAACCATATCCAACAACAGGGTAATAAGTATTCTGGTCTAAATTACTTAAATTAACTGTATATTTATATATAAGAGGGATTTTTTGTCCCTTACATAAAATATCTCCATTTATATTTACATCATTTTCACCTATATCAATAATTGGTAAACCTCTTGTAACAGTAGTGCTATATGTGTTACTCATAAAGTAATCGCTTAACACAAATTCAAAATTAAATGCTTCTGTATAGCTGAAATCTGTTCCTAGTTCTCCTGAAAAAGTAAAGTTGTTGCCAGTTCTTGTTGCTGTTACTATGGTGTATGAGCTCCAAGTTGTTTCAGTAGATTTTTTATATCTCCATTTTAACTCGAAACTATTAGTTTTCGCGCCAAAACTTCCGTTGAAACACAAACCTTGAATTTCTGCATTTATCGTATTTGAGGTAGTGCTTGGTCTAGTCAGTGCTACACCTGTTATAACTGGCTTTATATATTCTACTAATGTCTTAGTTACCGTAGCACTTGCTGATAAACCTCTACTATCAATACAACTCAAATTAAATGTGCCACTATCAACTGAATTTATAGTTGATGTTGATGTTGTTTTTGTTTGGCTACCATTTACAACTTTTACTGAAGAAATTGTCGCACTATTTTTTGGTGTTGCTGTTATGACTACTTTTGCATTACTGATATATCTAATTAGCTTGTTTTTATCGCCTGTTGCTTGAATTGCTGATGTATTTGTATCTTCTATTGTTGCACTAATTGAAGGATTACTGTTAATAACAAAAGCGTTAAATGTACAAGTCGATGTTCCTATCAAAGTATCCCCTGAGTAAGTCTGACAAGTTATTGTTCCTTTGCTTGAATTAGTGTTTGGAATTTTTGCGTAAAAAGATGTTGGAATTGTCCAACCTATGCTTGTGTTAGCTGTTTTAGTAGCAATTGTTCCTGTTAATCCTTGAAAACTGTATGTAAGAGTATGAGTAAGTGTTGAACTTGCTCTGTTAATATTTATTGTAGTTGCACTTCCAATGTTTCCATCTGCACAAGTTACAGAGCTTGTTCTTGGAATTGTCGGTAACTCTATTGTTTTGCTTATGCTACCATTTGGGTAATAACTACTCAATTTTCCATCGAAAGAAAATGTTATAACAATTGTTTTTTTACCGTCTGCTGAATGCGAAATTTCTGCATTTGGATTTATATTCAATACTTTTTTATACCCATTCGAGTCTAGATCATACTTAGGATTTTTAGTTATTGAATATAAATGACTTCCACTTGTTTCCTTAATTGAAAAGACAGCACTTGAGGTACTGTTATATGGATAATATGAGCTGTTATTTCTTTTTACATAACCTTGGACACTAGTAATAATTGTTTTATTTGTTGCTATGTCCTGTGAATAGGTTACATCTATTTTTAAATTAAATCCCTTTGACGGAGTTCCTATATCTCTATTGAAACTAATTGTTGCCATCCTATCCTCCTATCCAGTGAATATGAGTTCTTTTCTCACTATTTACAGTTGTTTTCATAAGTTTTAAATACCCCATTTCCACTTCACCTGTTGCTTTTAAGTCCGCTGTTTCCATACCATCTTTGTCGTATTTCGCTATCTGTTTTCCGTATGCATACATATAAGTACCAGCATTGTTCATAGTTGTGCTAAATTCACTATCAGACTTTCCTACGCTAACACCAGCCTCGTTTATATCAACAGTTGTGTTTTTTACAGACTTTACACCTTCATTGTTTATTTGGTCTATTTGCACTTGCAAACCTTGTGCAGTAGTTGTTACAGTCGTTTGTTGCTGTTTTATAATATCTATATCGTCTTTTAGTGTCTGGTTTTCGGCTTCGATTTGTTCGGCCGTTAGATAGTCATTGTTTAGTCTAGTTGTCGTTTCAGTTACTTGTGAAGATATTTGTCCTAAATTTGTGGATATTTCAACCGTCCTCTCCGTTATATCATTGAAATTATTGTCTATTTCTTCTTTCATAGAATCTACATAATCAATAGTGCTATATGATACTTTCTTCTTCCAGTCGCTTTCTTCGTAGCCCTTTCTTCCAACAGTAGTAACTAATATCTCTCCTCTCTTTCCTTCCGGGTGGTCTGTATCAGATTGTAAAATCCACATATCTCCTGCATTATAGTTTTCTGGCTTTGTTAGATAAGTTTTATTCTTAGTTTTTGCTTCTTCTTTTGCTCCACTTTCTGTTGTCCAATCTTCGTCATTATATAATCCTATTGTTCTTGTATTTATACAAGTATAGACTATATTTCCATCTATCCAGGTATCTCCTTTATAATATGGAGGATTAGGTTTTGAACCATAGTTTCTGCTAACATTTTCATACTGAGAACTAATTTTCTCTTCAGCACTTGATAACCTTTTATTTAGATATCCTAGATTAACTGAATCTTCATCATATTTAGGCTCTCCCATCTTAATCTCCTTTATAATAACTTCCTACTGTGTAAACAACGAATATAGAATTAAAATTCATATTCGTTGTTTCTTTGTTTTCTATATATAAAGAAAAGAAAGAAAGTTTTTAGCTTTCTTTCTTATTATTGTTGTTTTTGGATATGTTGAATTTGCATATACTTTAGATAACACTTGTTTGTCTCCATTTCTTAATCTATATCCTATATCTAATTGTGAATTTGTAGGGTTACTTGATATAGCAACCCTTTTTATATTCTTCTTGTTGGCTATATTATTTAAATCTAATATAACAGAGTTCCATTCCGCTTCTACATTTTTTGTATTATCTTTAAATCTATTTTCATCGCTATTATCTCTAAACTTACATATATTTCCGTATTTATCTCCAAAATACAATTCATTATTCCATACAAACCATATTTTAACTGGTAAATTAGTCCAATAAAACCATTCGTATTGATAATTACTATATTTTGAATTACTATTAGTCGTTTTGAATCTACTGTCTGCTACATAAACATGGTCGTTAATTGCTAAATAATATTTTCCGTCATTTGATATTCCTACTGCGTTCTTTAAATTAGGTTCTTGCTTCAATTTTGTATCAATGTAGTAACTCTTATGATATACATATATTTCATCTGTTAAAGTTGCTGTATTTAATGCAAATACCCCATTAGATGTTAGTATCAAAGGTTCATTTATTAATGTATCATGTGCGTAATTGCTTATATTTCCCTCACCTTTTACACTGCCTTCAATGTTAAACTTTTCTTCACTATTAAATGTTGCGTATCCTATTCTAAACAATGTCGCATCTGTATCTGATACATCTTTTAATGCTGCCATTTTCCCATCGTTCAATCTAACTAATCCTGTTAGTGGTACAACTTCTAAACCTGCTACAATTGTATTGTCTGCTGGTATATAAGTAATGTTATTAATATGCGAATAACTTATTATATTTGGCAAATCTGGGTTTCCTGCCATAAATACCCTATTGTTGGCTCCTGCATATCCATAGAGGAGCATCATATTGCATTTGTTAATTTGAGCTTTATTGCTCTCAATTATTTTTTTATATTTAATTCTTACATTATCTTTATTATCTATTACTGGTTTTCCAACTGCTGAACTAAATATAACTTGTCCTTTACTTAAATCTACCCTATAATCTCCATCATTTACTTTTTTTATAACCCATTCAGCATTTTCATTCAAAACTTCTACTAATTCTACAGATGTTATATCTGTATCGTCTAATTGATATGTTGTATCAGTTTCTGTACTTGTAAATAAATTGATTCTACTGTCTGACATTAAATTTACTTGCTCATAAATTTGACTTGCTAATCCATTAGGAGCTCTTGCTATTCGTGTTGTAGGAATATATCCCATTTCATCTAAATATTTAACTTTATTAGTACTTTCTAATAAATCATATACTACTGCTCTATTCCCATCTAAAATAAGCAATTTTGAGTTAATTATAACTCCTTGCGATATAGTATTCGCTAATCCTGTTAATATTTCTGTATAGCTACTGAAGTCTGTTTTCATTTCATATAGTTTAGTACCACAATGCACAATAAAAAATTCTCCCGACACAGTATCTACATTCCATATTCCATTAATGTTAGCTTTTTGTCCCAAGTAAGCTAACACTTTATATCCGTTTCTCTTTTCTATTGTTCCATTGTTATTTATAAAATTATATCCTCTAGGACTTCTTCTTTTATCTATATCTGATATTGAAGAGCTGAAATCTACACCCAAAAATCCTGTTAAATTTGCTTCGTATGTTGTTGGACTTGAAGGAACGTTAAAGTTTGCCATACTAATATACCTCTTCTATACTTTCTTGATTTTCTACATTGATATATAAATCTTGTAATCCTACTTCAAATTCATTTCTGTATGCAGTCGCCTGTGATATATCATCATCTTTATATAATTGACTAGCAATATATAAAGGAATTAGCACACAAGCTTCTTCTGGTAGTTCTATTTCGTAAGCATCTTTTGTTGTACTGTCTATTTTTGTAATACTCGTTTTATTATATTTTTTATTTTCTTCGTCATACTTGTACAAGTTCATTACATATGGTTTTATTCTTTGTATTGCTTCATTTGCGACTGCTGGCATAGCACTCAAGTACCATTTACAGTCATCATCATTTCTTAATTCTGTCAAATTGTTTACAGTTATAGGCTCATCTTTTGCGAACATCTTTTGTAGTGATATTATTTGTATTTCTCCCCAAGTCATATTTTCCTCCACTTCTGCTAGAATCGAACTAGCTTATTCCTTTTAAAGTGATATATTAGGCTAGATTATACTAGCCCTGCATTTCTTAATTGCTCAAAAACTGGTCTTGTTACATCAGTTTCTTCGCCTCTTACTATTTTTGCATATTTTTCATTAATACCTACAATGATTTCTTTATCCTGTGGGTTTAATTTATCTATCGGAATCAATATTTTAATTGTTTCTTCGTTCTTATTCTCTTTTTCTGTTTTCTTTATTTCTTGTTCAATTTTTTTAGTAGCCATTTTTTCTCCACCTTTCTTATTCTCTTTTTCTGTTTTATAAAAATGAAGGGGCTTTTACGCCCCTGTGTTAGGCTTTTACACCTGTTTCAACTCTTACTAAAGCAAGAGGTTGAGTAATAACAGCTGTAAAACAGTTTTTCCAACCAACACTTGCTCTTTGGTTTAATGGATCTGAAGTACCTGCAGAACCGTTAGGTTTTACTATAATTTCAGGCTTTCCTGCTCCACCTTCTAGGTCAACACATGCATAAGCATCTTTTCCATATGCGTACGCAATATGTACAGCTATCTTTGTGCTCTCTGCTGAACTATTAACAACAGATAAGTTAGTTGTCTCAAAGAATTTCATACCATGCATTTTTCCAAGTTCGCCTTTAACCATTTGTTCTGGTTTTGCATATTTAGAAACATCAACCCATGAACTATCACTCATTAAATCATAAGCGATGTCTGGGTCAACTTGCATGTGATAGAAGCCATCTGCAAATCTTTTAGCATTTGCATTTTTTAATTTTCTTACAATTTTTTTGATGTCTTCTGCAGTTAAATTTTTAGTTGTAGCAGATTCTAATCCTGCTCTTGTTGTTGCACTTCCAGCAAAATACACATTTGTGCCTCCAGCAATCGCTGTTTGAATACGAGTATCGACAACATTTCCTGCTTCTTCTCCAAGTAATTCTGAGGTTTCAGTAATAACAGGGTCAATACCTGTCATTTGAATTAAGTCAGAAAATTCTACGAAGTCGCCTTCTTGTGCAACAGTTGCTGTTACTGTTGTAATATTTAAGTTGTTTCCGTCTGGTGTTTTACCTTCTGTTAAAGAAGATGTTGGTGCAGTTAATGAATTAAATTTTCTAAAATTCATTGTTCTGCCTGAATTTTTAGGTAATTTTTTCTTCATTGCATCCTTATAAAAGTTTAGTTGTGGTAATAATCTTGTTAATAGTGTTTTCTCATAAAAAGTCTTATCCTCTGCTGATAATTGATTTTGGTTTGTTACATTTGTTATAACTTGTGTTTTTGTAGCCATTTTAATTTCCTCCCTTATTTTTAATTTTTTGGCATTAAAAAATAGCTACTTATCTTGTAAGTAACTATTTTAACTCGCCGTCTTTGGCTTTTTGAATATATTTCTCAAATTGTTCATTCGACATACTGTTCCAGTCTAGGTCTTGAACTTCTGTATCTTCAATTGCACCTGGTGTAGTCGAATTATTAGCTACAATTTGCTTTGCTGTATCAACTGATTTCTTTTCAAACTTGCTTATGAATTTTTGATAGTCTTCATATATTTGTGCTAGTGGCACAGTACCTATCTTTCCATTTGCAAAACTATTAAAGTCCTCGTCTTTAGTAAGCTCTTGTAGCTTCTCAACTGAATATTTATCAACAAAATCTTTAGTATCATTTTGATACCAAATCTCTTGTTTGCTTTGTTCTTCAGCTTTTATTTTTGCTTCAGCTTCTTTTCTAGCTTTGTCCTTTTGAAGTTCTCTATAGCCTGTTATAGGATCTTCTCCTTTTGAATCTAATTCATACATATCTAGGTATTCTTGTACATCGTATTCGTCTTTAATGGTTTGACCTGTATAAGGATTATTTCTTCCTATATACGATTGTACCTTACCTTGATTCAAGCCTTGCTCATACGCTTCTTTTCTTGCTTGCTCAATCTGCTTTTTAGCATCTTCTTGAACTTTTCTACGAATACTTGCATATTTTGCATTTTCTTCATTAGATTGCTTTTCTGTCTCTTGTTCTTCTTGCTCTTCTACCTCTTCTACTTGCTCTGTAACTTGTTCAGAAACTTGCTCAGTAGTTTCAGTTTCATTAGCAGTATTTTCAACCACTTCTTCTTGTTCAGCGACTTCAAGATTGTTTGCGCTTTCATTTACTTCTTCTTCCATAAGTATCCTTTCTATTATGAGATTTTTACGCTATTCACTGCGAATTTATATAAAAAAATAACTCTGTAGAGAGTTACTGTTTATATCGTTGTTTATTGCCCTGCATTTGCAGATACTGGTGTTTCAGCTTGTTGAATTATTTGCATCACATACTGTAATATTTGTGGGTTTTGTGCTATTTTTTGACTTATTTCAGGTGGTAATAATTGTTTCTTTCTTATTTCTTTTAGTTTAGCCTTAAATGGCATTGCAGTATCTGGATATAAATCTATATAATCATCAAATGTTATATCTCCTCTTTGTAATGCACTTTCCAACAAATTAATAGATAAGCTTTCAGAATATGCACTTCCTGGTCCAACGTCTACAGTTGTCTCAAAGTCTATATTTCTATACATCGCTCCATTAAACACATTGGTTTCTGCATTGTTATCTTCTTCTACCATATACTCCGTATCAAAATTATAATAAGCCTTAAAGAATTGTTCCCACACTCTTGCTATCTTTTCGTGCACTCTCCAAAATCTCTTTTGAATATCTTCAATAGGTACTTTAGCTTGTGTTTGTAGTGCTACTATAGCACTACCACTCATATTCTTGCCTAACACTTCTCCATTTGCAACTTCTGTTGCTCCTGTAACAACTCTTGTTACCTCTAATAACTTGTCTGATATAGTTATAGGCATACTACTAAACGCTGGTGGATTTAAATACTTAATTCCATTAAACATTGGGCTATAATCTGTTATTACTTCTCCTGGTTTATTTGTTATCGTTTTGCCTTGCAATGCTCTCGGATGTAATATAACCTTGGGAAATCCCATATTTTGAGATGCCATTTGCATCATTGCATAATTAAAGTTAATAGCTTTTTGCGTAGGGATAAGTTGTTCTACTTCTCCTATACCATAAATGCTTTTTTCTCTTTCCTCGTGGTTTCCTACCACAATAGGATATAATGACATCTTATATTGAGAATGTTCTGGTTTATCTATATCAACTGCCTCGTTGTCTTCGTTCGTCTTATCTTCTTCATCTATATCTAACTTAACTTTTGTCGCATCTGGCGTTAATGGTGTTTCAGGTTGTACTATCATATTTTTACAACTTTTAATATAATATACTTCCCCATTTTTCCTGAAATATCGTGTAAGCACTGTCGCATATTCTTCTCCGTCTTGCTCTTCATAATCGTAATTTCTCTCGCTGTCGTCATCAGATGTTATTAGTTCTATTTCTGTTTTGCTTATTCCATTTTTCTCTGCTATCTTTTTAAGTGTTTGTACATTCTCTCGACTTTGAATAATAATCCACTTTTGTTTTTGCTCGTCTTTTTGCTTTGGATTAGCAAATACGATGTTTAAACAGTCTATTATTTGACCATTTAGCCCACCATCAAATTTTGCCATTCCAGTTGTGCTTTCTCTATCCCAGAAGTAATGAAACACATAAGTTCCTTTTTTAAGCCCGTCTAATATTGCTCTGTCGTCTAAGTCTTCTTGTTTGATTTCCTTTCTAATATGATTAGCAAAACTAGTAAAAGCACTAGCTCCCTTAGTTGCTATGTCTGACTGATCTTGACTATATACTAATGGTTTATATATTGTTGATATTTTACTCGATAGGATATTTGCTTTTTTACCATTTACTATATATTTTATAATGTTGATTACCGGCCTTGGCATATTTTTTGTTTTCTCAGTTGCTTGTGGCCATTGCCTTCCTTCAAAGAAATCTACGTTTTGTTCACAAGTTTCTTTTAATCTCAATTTCTTTTGATAAGCTAAACCTTGTTCCCAGTCGTTCCATATTTTACTTGCTAATTCTTCTCTAGTCATCGTTACTCTCCTTTCACTTCTCCAGTCATATACTCGTCATATATATTTGTTTCTTGATTTGTTTTTTCTGGACCGTTTAGCCATTCATTGAAAATCTGTTCTGCTGATGCTTGTTTTTCTGTTGCTTCTTTCTTGTCTGTTTTCTCAACAATTGTTTTGTATATAAATGGTGCTATTCCTAACACATAACCTACTACTACTGCTATTAATACCATATATCTTCATCCTCCTCTTCTGTTTGTAATTCAAAAGGTAACTCTTGTTTTTTTGGCATAAAAATAGGCTCTTGTGTCCAATAAACACAAAAACCTCTTATTGCATCCACCGAATGTGTTAATTCGTGTGGTTCGTTTGCTATATCTCCAATTCTTTTCTCATCGTGTTGCACTTGTGGCAAACATCTTATTAAGTTCTTACAAGTATTAAATATCTTTAATTTAGCTGTCATACAACCTTGTTCATCTTTGTATGGTTTTAGCCATTCTTTCATTTGTAACCAACCCTGTATTCTATCATTGTTTGTTTTATATAGTGTTATGTCTCCCTCTTCAAATATATCTGCTGTGCTTTTTCCCGTTTCTTTGTGCCTATTCCATAAATCTGGTGGTGCTAAATACAAATATATTGATTCGTTTGTCATTTCTTTTATTTTATCTCTAGCTTGTGATACTAATAAATTACTTTCGTAGACCTCTCTAAACACATAAGCATTATTGTTATAGTCTACTGCTATCCAGTAACCAGCCAGTTTATCTAGTCCATAGTCCATAACAAAATAGATATACCAGTCTTTTGGTATTTTAAATGGTTCTATTACATGTATTTCTCTTTTAAATTCTGTAAAGAATTGTCCTTCAAATATATCCCAATCGCCATAAAGCATTGCCTTTTTTCTATCTTCTGGTAAACTCTCTAATGCTTTTACATAGTCAGGATCATTCTTCATTATATATTCATTCTCATAAACTAATGCTGGAATAAAGTTATATTCTTCTGGATTTTCATTTTCTGTATAATCTCTATCTATAAATAATCTTTTTACCCATGCATGTCCAACTCCACCAGGATTACAAGTCAAATACATTCTTGGCTTAATTTGTTTTTTACATTGTCCTGATAATCTGTTGCTTTCTTTCAAACAGTTAAATTGAAATTCTGTAAAATGTGTTGCTTCTTCCATAAATATAGCTTCATAAGCTTGTCCTTGATATTGAAGTACATCTGCTTCATTATCGCAATATCCTAATACAATTCTACTACTATTAGGAAGATCAAACACCTTTTCTTGCGATTTATATTGTGCTATCTTTTCATTTTGTTTACACTTTAATTCTTTTTGCAATGGCATTACATGATTTTCTCTAAGTTCATTTAGTGTTCTTCTTAAAAGTAATATTTGGATACCTGGATAATATAATGCTAACAATACAGCTTTTATCCTTGCTACATATGACTTGCCTCCACCTCTTGCACCACCATAGCAAGTATATTTTGCTTTGCTTTTGCAAAATTCTTCTTGCTTTGGATACAATTTCGGTACAATATATTCCATTATTGCGATAATTCCTCTACTTTCTTATCCATTTTTATATTTATATCTGTATTTGATGTGCTTTCTCCTTTGGCCAATGCTCGTTTATCATACATTGTTCCTATTGCTACTGCCAATTCTTTTAAACTATACAACTGCATTCCTGCTATTTTAGCTACTAATGCTTTTTTCTTTGTCTCGTTCATTTCTTTTTTATCTGTCATCCATATCTCATCGATTATTTCTTCTAACTCATTTTCATATTTTGTTGCTAAATCTATTCTTTGTTCCATTAAATTTGTTGCCTTGTTTATTATTCGTGTAGCTGTTTTCACAAATTCTTCCTTTTTTTGTATGCATAGTTTTGTAAATTCTTCTTTGTCTTTATTCTCTTTATATATTTTTTCTACCGTCTTTACAGGTATATTTAATTGTCTTGATGTTTCATTGAAATTGTTCGTACTAAACATACTTATCATTATCTTATATATAGTTTCGTTGTCTGTTTTCTTCCCTTTTGCCATTCTTCCCCTCCATATCCGCACAAATCTCAAAGTACACGCACTTCTCACATTGCTTTTCTCCTTCAACGACACACTTTTGTCTCTTCTTTTTTGTGTATGCTTTCTTTTTCTTATACTCTTCATCTATATAAGACGCTATTATACTACCTCTCATCTAAATACCTCTTTTGTGTTTTTATTATGCTCTATGTAGTGATATGGGTAATGATAAGGCTTATATGAGAAGCTATCTCATATCATTTAAGTTCTAAGCCAACACAGCCTAGCTGTTCTGAACTGTTTGGAAGTTTATCTCTTGTTTTCCCTGTGTCGGAATCAGAGTAAAACCTTTATGCTCCCATTGCGATTTTATATCACTACATACAACATAACAAAAGAAGCATATTATTGGTATGCTTCTTCAGGAACTCTTTCTACTGCTTGGTAGATGAGTAATTATCTTTTATATGGCACATTTCTGTGTCTGCCCGCTTTTAGGGCAAAGTTTAAGGAGCTAGATTTCTCTAACTCCTTCTTTTACAATTATAATTATAGCACCTCAAAAGCGAAATTAAAAGGAAGTTTTTGCGAAATTTTAGCGAGGTTTTTGCGAAGTTCTCATCCTTCTCCCACATTTATTACTTCTAACATGCTATCTAGTGCACTATCTCTGTATACTTGTAATTGTTTTATTGATTTATGTATTTCAAAGTTATCAAAATATGCTTTCTCTACATAGTTCCACTTTGATTTTTTCATATAGTATTTTCTAATAACAAATTCTTCGTCTTCTGATAATTGATTTAGCATATTTTCGACTCGTACTATTTTTTGATCTAGTTCTAGTTTAATATCTTGATACTCTTTTACTTTTCTTTCTAGAAATGCCCTATCTTCTTTATTTATATGGTATTCTTCTTTATGATAGTTCATTGCTGTATTAGCGACTTTATCAGATACTTTATTCGTATTGCTATGAAGTGTATCATAACCATGCCCTGCTAGTTGCATAGCTTCTATTATCTCTTCTGGTGTATCTTCATATACAGTTCCTGCATAGTCCAATCTTTTATTATATTGTTCTAATTTTAACTTCACTTCTGTTAATTTCGCTTCATTTTTAGGATGCTCTATTAACATATTTTCAATATCTTCTTTAATATATTGCATCTTCTGTACCTCCTACAAATATTTTTTTAGATCTTCTTTTCTGACTGCTAATGTTAACTTGCCTAACTCAAAACTTATAACTCCATCTTTATCTAATATCTCAAACTGCTTTTTTACTATTGTATCTCCATTTATCATAACCATTTCTATTTTATCCATTACGTGTACCTCCAGATTATCTGATTTCTTTTGCTTTATTTTCAAAATATTGTTTTACTTCTTCTTTATCTTTAAAATATCTATTACATTCCATCTGGAAGCCATCTATATCTTCTGCCATTAAATCTATTATTTTATCTTTTTGTCCTAGTTCTTGTTTTTGCCATTTCATATATTCAGCTTTAGTTCTATCTAATTCATCTCTCATTTCTCTTACTTTTTGAATTGGAATATAGTTTTTATTTATGTACTGTTGTGTTTTCTTTATGTTCTCAAACGGCGTATTTCCAAATAATTCTTCAAATTCTTCCTCGTTCATTTTATTTCTCACTTTCTAATAATTCTTCATAAACTTTATTTTTTTGATATAATTCATGAATTAAGTCTCCGTCATTACTAATATCTATAATTTCTTCATTTTTTCTAATCTTGTCTTTTACTTTTTTAATATAGCTTTCTTCTCCGTCTTTAAATCCTAGTTGATATATTCCTGCATTGTCTAATATTTTTTCATTTAATTCTTCATTCTCTTCTTGTAATTGTTTTATGGTTCTTCTAGTTAATGTATTATCTCCTGCTAATTCTTCAAGATATGCTTGTGCTTCCTTATCCAAGTTTCTACATCTGTTATTTAATTCTTCATTTTCTTTTCTTAATTCTTTATTCTGCTGTGCTAAGTCAATTCTATCTGCATTTGCATAATCTAATTTATTTTGTAATATATGTGTATCTTTATCCCATTTTGCTCTTAATTCTTCATTCTCTTTCTTTAAGCTGTTCACTTCTGTTCGTAGCTGTTCATTTTCTTTTAATAGTTTTTCTATTAGATTTAATATTGTTGTTATTTGTTTTATTGTTTCTTTTCCATGCTTTACTTCAATCTCTTCGTCAAATAACATATTACTTTCATCTATCGTTGCTCTTAAATTATAAAAAAATTTAATTGCTTTCTTTTCTTCCTCGTTCATTTATTCCTCACTTTCTTTAATTCACGAATATTATTTTTATGTGATATGTTTTGTTGTCTTAACAATTCATTCTCTTTTAATACTCTTTTATAATCTGATAAAATATGTTCTAACATTCTTGCTAATTCTACAATTTCTTTATTGTAATATCCGTGCCAGCCATTTTCTTCTTGATACTCTTTATCTGTTTTTATAGAATTTATAAAATGTTCCGCATTTTTTATATATTCTTCTATACTATTTTCCATGCTACCGACATTTGTGTCGTTACCATCACTATTTTCTTTCACTTTTTCCCTCCTCGTAAATCTTTTCTGCTTTATTATAATCAATCATAGTTAATACTGAACACATAGTTTCGTAAGACATTTCATTGATTTCTTTATCTGTTTTACCTAATTTAATACCTTGTGGCATTACCATAGAGTTTCTTATAACCATAAATAATGCTAATTTATATTTATTTTTCATTTTATTTAA